>OMCH01000061.1_pt1 | contig 59669 bp, 43 predicted proteins | sample 1674341 | NCBI WGS metagenome assembly OMCH01 (sample SAMEA103958164, study PRJEB25191) | human gut metagenome | biome: human-associated habitat [ENVO:00009003]; feature: intestine environment [ENVO:2100002]; material: feces | place: Germany | collected 2013/2015
CCCGCGACCCTCAGCTTGGGAAGCTGATGCTCTACCAACTGAGCTACTGCCGCATGACGATGCAAATATAGAGATTTCTTTCTTTTTTTCTTACCTTTGGGCCAAAAATCTTACAAATTATTTTCACAATGGAAAAATTAACCTTGATTAAAGTAGGTGGTAAAATCGTAGAAGAGCCTGATACGCTGCAACAATTGCTCCGCGATTTCTCTTCCATCGAAGGCCACAAAGTGTTGGTACATGGTGGCGGACGCTCGGCTACCAAAATTGCTTCTCAACTGGGAATTGAGAGCCAGATGGTAAACGGACGACGCATCACAGATGCCGAAATGCTGAAAGTAGTAACCATGGTATATGGCGGACTGGTAAACAAGAACATCGTTGCCGGACTTCAAGCATTACAAGTCAATGCCCTGGGACTGACTGGTGCCGATATGAACATCATGCGTTCGGATAAACGTCCGGTAAAAGATGTAGATTACGGTTTCGTGGGCGATGTAAAAGAAGTGAATGCCGATGTACTGGCATCATTAATCCAGCAAGGAATTGTCCCGGTACTGGCTCCTCTGACACACGACAAACAAGGACACATGCTCAATACCAACGCAGATACCATTGCCGGCGAAGCTGCCAAAGCTCTGGCCAAATACTTCGATGTAACGCTCATGTTCTGCTTTGAGAAGAAAGGTGTCTTATTGAATGAAGACGACGATGAAAGCGTCATTCCAGAAATCGACCGTGCTTCTTTCCAGAAATATGTAGCTGAAGGTATTATTCAAGGCGGCATGATTCCTAAACTGGAAAATGCTTTTCAGGCCATTGATGCCGGAGTAAAGGAAGTCATTATCACTCAAGCTTCCGAAATTCACAAACATACAGGTACGCGCGTTCATTAACCATTCGTATGGAAAAAGAGATTGTTCATATCCATCAAGTCGTTACCCGGCTGCCGGAACTCCGTTTCGCCGAACCTGTGGAATGGCGTATCTGCGAAGGAGAACAATGGGCTGTTGTTGGTCCGAACGGCGCCGGTAAAACGCTGCTTGCAGATATCCTGCAACGTAAATTTGCTTTCCGGGAAGGAGAAATCTGCTATAATAAAGAAGGAAAAGTCAGTGACATCATCCGAAGCATTGCGTTCAAGGACATTTATTCACTGGCTGATTGTCGGAACAGTTACTACCAGCAACGTTGGCATGCCACAGAATCTGATGATGTGCCTACCGTTGCCGACACTTTATCTGCATATGAAGGTACGGAAAACCTGAAAGAGGTATTACACATCTTCGGTATAGAAGACTTGCTTCCCAAAAAGCTCATCTATCTGTCGAGCGGGGAACTCAGGAAATTCCTGATTGTCCGTACCCTATTGAGCCGTCCGGAAATATTAATCCTTGACAATCCATTTATCGGTCTGGATGCTCCTTCCAGAGACTTATTAGTTGATATGCTCGGACAGTTATCTCATTTACACGGTGTACAAGTCATTCTGCTGTTATCCAATCCGGCAGACATTCCGGATATGATTACCCACGTATTGCCAATTGCCGGAAAGAAATGTTACCCACCGATGAGCCGCGAAGCTTTTCTGGCAGATACAGCACTTATCCAAGTCTTATTCCCTGAAGAGAACTGGGTACAGACAGCGTTGCCTGTCGATCCGAACAAACAACCGGCTACCCACGAAGTGACCTTCCGTATGGAACACGTTTGTATCCGTTATGGGAAACGAACGATCCTGAAAGATCTGGACTGGGAAGTAAAGAACGGAGAGAAATGGGCTTTGTTTGGTCCGAACGGAGCCGGTAAGTCCACCCTATTAAGTTTGGTTTATGCCGATAATCCGCAATCATACGCCAATACTCTTTACCTGTTCGACAAGAAACGCGGATCAGGAGAAAGTATCTGGGAAATCAAGAAACGGATCGGATATGTATCTCCCGAAATGCATCTTTATTATATGGAGAATGTGCCGACACTGCATATCGTCGGTTCCGGATATTTTGATTCAATCGGCCTGTTCCGAAAATGTAACGACGAACAGAATGCCGGAGCTTTGAAATGGATGCAGGTATTCGGTATCGATCATCTGAAAGACCGGCCTTTCCTTACACTGTCGTCGGGCGAACAACGGTTGGCCTTATTGGCACGTGCCTTCGTAAAAGATCCGGATCTGATCATCCTGGACGAACCTTTACACGGATTGGATATTAGCAATAAGAAACGAGCAGCCGCCATTATCGAACAATTTTGTTCACGTTCGGGCAAAACACTGATTTATGTGACACATTATCCGCATGAATTGCCAACCTGTGTTAAGCGAACATTTCAACTGGTTAAACATCTATAAAAAAGGATTATTCTAACAGTATTACACGCAGTTAGAATAATCTTTTTTATTACTAATCCCATTTTATCCAGTGAGAAGAAATGTCTCTTCTCCTTAAAATATCAATATTATGGGAAATATCAGTTATTCTGTAACAGATGTATGTTACAATTTCTATCGTTCCTCAAGTCCGTTTAATGCCACATCGGCATACTACACAGGAAACGAAAAAGAACAGTCTTTCATCGCTTTCATCAAGCAGGAAATCACAAGCCATGAAATGAAAGTATCGACCCGGAAGAACCATGAATCAACCATTAATCTCCTCCGACGGTTCCGGCCGGGTATCTGCTTCAAAGACATCAATTATCAATTTGTCTGCGATTTTGAGGCGTACATGGAATCTTTGGCATACCACAAAAACACCATTGCCAAACACATGAAGCAACTGAAGCGGCACATCAACACGGCCATCAACAAAGATCTGATCAACTTGAAACAGTATCCGTTCCGGCAATACAAGATCAAGACTCAGGTTCCTAACCGTAATCACCTCACGCCTGACGAGCTCAAAAGGATTGAAAATTATCCTTCCCGTTCATGTATCGGGAAAAGTCGTTGCCGCGACATGTTCCTTTTCAGTTGTTATACCGGATTACGATTCTCGGACATTACCCGGCTTCAGAAAGACAACTTCCACCTCATTGACGGAAAATGGTGGCTGATCTTCAAAAGTCTGAAAACCGGAGTGACTATCAAGCTGCCTATTTACATGCTTTTCGACGGAAAACCGATTGAGATTTTCAAGAAGTACTGTAAACGGAATTTCAAGTCTTCTTTATTCGGACTTTCCACGACCAGTAATTCTGCCACAAACAAGCAACTGAAACAGCTGGCACAGAAAGTAAAAGTTTACAAACACATTTCATTCCACACTGCCCGACACACTTGCGCTACCATTCTTCTATACAATGGCGTACAACTAACCACCGTGCAAAAACTTCTCGGTCATCAAAGTATCCGTACAACCGAGGTTTACAGTGACATCATGGATATGACTGTTATCCGTGACCTGCAAAAGATCAAGCAGAAGAAAAACAAATAGCATACCAGCCAATCAACTTGTGTTCTTAGATTTCCTTTCCGGGAAATCCGTCTAATGGTACTTTCCAGCGTTGGAAAGCGACCGGGTATTCTCCCGTATATTTACCAACGCTGGTAAGTTTTATACGATTACACAAAAATACAGAGACACAAAACTTCATAGATCTTTGTCTATCTATCAAACTCCGTGTCTCCGAAAAAATGCTGTGCGCAAAACACAACCGTCATTAAAAAATCTCTTCCATCAAATCCGCTCCAAGACCTTACGAATCAAATCAGGAATCGAACCTTTATATTCCGTATTCATCTTACCTCCCAAGCGATCAGCGATAATACAGCAAACGGTCATCGCACGATGTCCCATCAGAGCAGCCAGACCAGCCAGCGACGAACTTTCCATCTCGAAGTTCGTAATCTGATACTTATCCCAATGGAATGATTCTATTTTATGATTCAGGTCCGGATCAGCCAAAGCCAAACGTACTTTTCGTCCCTGTGGACCATAGAATCCATTGGCGGCAATGGTCACACCATGAATCACATCATCCTGACAGATCTGTTCAACCAACGACGAATCGGCCGATACTACATAAGGCATGATCCGATCCAATTTCCAATCCAATTGTTCCTTTAGTGCCTGCTCAAAATCTCTATCACGTACTTGTTCATTATTGGCATAAAAATATAAGACGCCATCGAACCCGATAGACTTGGTTGCTGCTACATACGAACCGATAGGCGTAAACGGCTGCAAACCTCCGCTTGTTCCGATACGTACCAAAGACAACTGACGGAAATCCGGTTTTATAGTCCGTGTCTGGAAATCTACATTTGCCAACGCATCCAATTCAGTCAGGACGATATCAATATTGTCCGTTCCTATTCCATGTGATACTACGGTAATCCGTTTTCCCTGATACGTACCCGTAATCGTATGAAACTCACGGCTGGATACCTCACACTCCTTTGTATCGAAGAAGGAGGCAACCAACGATACCCGAGCAGGATCGCCAACCAATATCACCCGGTCGGCCAACTGCTCCGGTTTGACATGCAGATGGAATACACTTCCATCCGCATTGATAATTAATTCAGAAGGAGCTATCATTCTTTCAGCGGTTTAGTAGATGAACTGGTTGAAGCCGGTTTGGCAATCGCATCGCGCATGGATGTATCAGCCTCGATATTCTTCATCCGATAATAATCCATCACCCCAAGGTTACCCGAACGGAAAGCTTCTGCCATTGCTTTCGGTACTTCCGCTTCTGCTTCAATCACTTTGGCACGGGCTTCCTGAGCTTTCGCCTTCATTTCCTGTTCCAAAGCAACGGCCATTGCACGACGTTCCTCGGCTTTCGCCTGAGCAATATTCTTATCAGCCTGTGCCTGATCCATCAACAGATACGCTCCGATGTTCTTACCTATATCAATATCCGCAATATCAATAGACAGAATCTCAAAAGCAGTTCCGGCATCCAACCCTTTCCGCAATACCAGCTTCGAAATAGAATCCGGATTTTCCAATACGGATTTGTGAGATTCTGAAGAACCGATCGACGAAACGATACCTTCACCTACACGTGCCAAGACGGTTTCTTCACCGGCACCACCCACCAATTGCTTGATGTTCGCACGTACCGTCACACGGGCTTTGGCAATCAACTGAATACCATCCTTTGCCACGGCTGTTACCGGAGGCGTATTGATGACCTTCGGATTGACAGACATCTGTACGGCTTCAAATACATCACGTCCTGCCAGGTCAATAGCTGTAGCCATCTGAAATGTCAATTCGATATTGGCTTTCGAAGCAGAGACAAGGGCATGTACCACTTTCTCTACATGACCGCCCGCCAAGTAGTGTGCTTCCAATTCATCACGGGTAAGCGTTTTCAGTCCGGCTTTGTGAGCCTCGATCATAGCTTGCGTAATAATATAAGGAGGTACCTTACGGATTCGCATCAGAAACAACTGAAGCAAAGAGATATTCACCCCCGAAACTTTCGCCGAAATCCAAAGCAGGAACGGCACATAATAAAAGAAAATGGCCAGCAGCAGGATGACTGCACCAGCAACTACCAAAGGAAATGTTGTGTCCATCATCGTATATACATTTAAACATTTATAATCTATTCTTTCCGCCGAACAATGACGTTGTAGCCTTCTACGCGCACAATGACAACCGGCGTTTTCTCATCAATAAATTCGGTCTCAGACTTGGCTTCCACTGTAATGTTGCCGAACTGGGCTTTTCCGATCGGAGCCAGCCGAGAAAGAGCAATTCCTTCATCACCTTCCTTAATTCCCAGATCACGACTGGATTCCAGACGAGAATCCACATCCGTATGCAAAGCCAATTTATTCAGTGAACGGGAACGCATCAGCCACACAAAACCAATCACGAAAACGACAGCCGAAACAATCAGCGTAATATTTCCGACAAGCATACCCATACTATAAGCCCAATACAAACCTCCGGTAGCGAACAAAACGCCACCGATACCGGCCAACGTCAATCCGGGCAGGAAAAATATTTCCGCCAATCCCAACAAGACTGCCGCCAGCATCACGAATACCAGAATAATAAGTTGAGTGATCATATCCTTATCGATTAATTCTACTAAGTTCCCGAATCATTTCTTCAAGAAACTAACTTCCGCATTACGCGCCTGTTTTTCCAGCTCTTCCACCTGAGGGATAGAAGCTTCCAGTTTAGCCTCCAAAGCTAAAATGGTTTCCTTCAGTTTTTCTCTCTTTCCCGGATTCTTGGTATAATCCTGGCGCAAAGAAGCCAGCTTCTTTTCATCTGCAGTAATCTGCTGCTTTAAAGATACAACTTTCTGATAAATAGATTTGGCTTCCGGAGATTTTATTTCATCCCACGTGTAATAAATCTTGTTATCTTGAACGACAAAGTCAAAATCCTTCTCGATTTCCTTCTTTCCATACGGAATTTCCTGATGTGCCAACTGTATCAGTTCCGAATAGTCTTCTCCGGCTACCCAAGAATCCCGAATAGAGCGTACGGCCGCTCTGGCACGTTTCACTTCCACATCTTCTGTCTCCACCCGGTCATGATTCTCATTCGGAATAAACAGATAGACACAAACTTGTCCTTCCGGCTGGAAACGATCGGAAACGAACCATCCCAGATTCTTCACCTCATCAAAGACAATCATGTAATCATTATAAGGCGAGTTGAAAGGCATACCCAACCGTTCGGGAGCCAGGTATGAATCCGAATTCATATTATAGCGTGTCACAAACAGATCATAGCCACCCAAAGAGCCATTTCCTTGTGAAGCAAAATACATCGTAACACCATCAGAAAGGACAAACGGATAATTGTCATCGGCTGTACTGTTGATATTCATCGGCAACTGCTTCTCGTCGGCCCACTGGTTCATCAGGCGAGACTGGGTAAACAGGCAATAATGATTCTCGTCTGTCGGATGAGCATAATAGATCTTATCCCCTTTCTGATTCATATAGACAGAAGAAGAGATTCCCGCCTTATCAAAGAACGAGTTGTACGAAGTAAGCGAACCACTCTCTTCGCTCAAGGTATAAGCAGAAAGGAAATCATCTTTATCCACCACTACACTGTCAATGATCTGTATGTTCTCGACCTTTTCCATCATACGCTTGGCATCTTCCAGCACTTCCAGGCGTAATTCGGCAGTTTCTGTATCCCGTTTCTTCTTTTCCAGCCACTCGATATACTGTTCATACATATCGACTGCATCTTCAAAACGATACGTCTTATAATAAACTTCCCCCAAATAACGGAACGATTCGATAACTTTGCGTTTCACGGCAAACGAAAGGTGTTTCTCGGCCGCAGCCAAGTCGCCCGTTTCATAGCAACATACTCCGTACCACAGATTATACGAAGAATTACTGGGCGATTGTTTGATCAGTTTCTCAAAAGCGGGCTTTGCCTCGGCATACTGTCCTTCATTGTATAATTTCTTGGCTTGGTCCAGACTCTGAGCCTGCAACTGGCCGCAAAGAACAGTTACCCCCAAAGTATAAAGCAGTTTTGTTACGAACGGTTTCATCACTTTCTTATCTTTTATAATATATTCCAGCTTCAAAGATAATCATAAAATTGTGTTTTGTTCTATCTTTGTGCCGTTATTTGGAAATATGGCAAAACGAACAGAAGAAGAACGGCTCTTTCTGAAAGTGGAAGAGAAAATCAGGAAGGCAATCCGGGAATATCAGTTGATAGCCGAAGGCGACAAAATATTGATCGGTCTGTCGGGAGGAAAGGATTCACTGGCATTGGTAGAATTCTTGGGACGTCGTTCCCGTATCTTCCAGCCCCGATTCTCGTTGGTGGTGGCGCATATTGTCATGACCAATATTCCCTATCATTCGGATACGGATTATCTGCGCCAGATAGCAGCCCAATACGATATCCCTTTCGTCTTGCATGAAACCAGTTTCGATGCTTCTACCGACAAACGGAAGTCGCCTTGTTTCCTCTGTTCCTGGATGCGCCGCAAGGCTTTGTTCGAAATAGCCAAAGCCCACGGATGCAACAAGATTGCTTTAGGCCATCACCAGGACGACATCCTGGAAACCCTGCTGATGAACCTGACGCATCAGGGAGCATTCGGAACCATGCCGCCGAAACTAAAGATGAGTAAATTCGAGATGGAAATCATCCGTCCGCTTTGTCTGGTCAGCGAAAAAGAACTGACAGCCGTGGCTGTCTGGCGTTCTTACCGCAAACAAATCAAGAACTGCCCCTACGAAACAGCTTCCAGCCGGAGTGACATGAAAGAATTGCTCCGACGAATGGAAGAGATCAATCCCGAAGCCCGGTACAGCTTGTGGGGTAGCATGACGAATATACAAACCGATTATTTACCTCAGAAAAATAAACAATAATATGCAAGCATTTCTTACTATTGCGATGTTGGTTATTTCCAACATCTTCATGACATGCGCCTGGTACGGGCATTTGAAAATGAAACAGCAATTCAGTTGGTTCGAACATCTTCCGTTGCTGGGAGTTATCCTTTTCAGCTGGTTCCTGGCATTCTTTGAATATTGTTTTCAGGTTCCTGCCAACCGTATCGGTTTCCGCGACAATGGTGGTCCGTTCAGCCTGATCCAGTTGAAAGTTATTCAGGAGGTCATCACGCTGGTTGTTTTCGTTGTTTTCAGCACCATTGCCTTTAAAGGAGAATCTTTCAAATGGAACCATGCGCTGGCGTTCCTGTTTCTGGTAGCAGCCGTTTATCTTGTATTTAAGAAATAACTCAACCCCAAGAACTCACGATAGCAATGCGTAAATTACTTTGTCCTCAATGTAAAATCGCCGCCATGTATGTAAAGAACGAAGCTGGCGAACGATTACTGGTTTACGTTACAACCGATGGCCAAGTTGTCCCGAAGAATCCGGAAGCATCCACCAAGGGATTTGATCTTTCAGAAGTATTCTGTCTGGGCTGTTCATGGCATGGCTCTCCCAAACGGATGAGTAAGCTATAAACCGTTTGAATCACTAGATTTGTTTGGTAAACAACCATATACGCCAAAAGTGAAAGATATTTTCAGAACAAGAAAATATATATCAGAAGTATCGATTTCAAAACATACGAATATCAAAAATAAAACCAACGGGGATTGTTTTTATTCCTCGTTGGTTTTGTTTCAAAAGACGCCGGCTTTTCAGCAATTCCCGGCGTCTTTTGGATAAAAGCCGGCGTCTTTTAAAACATTCCTAGGCATGAAATGGCTCTATAATAAATTCAAATGATTTTTATGTCAATGGGGTTCCAATTCAAATAGCTCAAAAGTCATGAAATCTTCTGACTGATCATAATTCATTTGATAATCTTTGCTGATATAAAGCCCATCTTTGTCTATAAAATGGACATACGAATTATAAACCTCTTCTGGCAATAAAGTTTCTCCTTTTATCGAAAAATCTTCATCCATTATGATAATGGAGCATTTTTTCCGACCATACACAGCTCGTCCCAGCCAATCCACCTCATCAGCAAGTTCTACCGCAGGGTAAGCAAAACGGTAATAAACCCTACGATACGGATCATAGATCAAGTCTCCATAACGAGCCACTTCCAAGCTAGCTTTCGGACCTTTCTTCTGATCACGAGGAAGTGGATTAAATGAAATAGCCTCTATATATTTACTTGGGACATGTACTCTCTTTACCTGTTGATGATCTTCTGTCGTTACGAATACATCCGGATTCATCTGAAACGAATAAATAAAATGTTTCCCATCCCAAATTCGGCTACAAGCCGACTGGGCATTCTCCATCTGTTCTTTTGTAAACACATCTCCATAAGTAAATGGTAATAAACAACATTCCTTTGAAACCGTATCAATGGCTACACTAACCGGCGTTTTCTCACTTGGATAAATATGATTAGCCATTGTTTGCGTGATATACAACTTGTCTCCTATTTGAACAGGAGGCACATAAGGATGAGAAGAAGGCGTATATGACGGAACCACCTGATAGCCTTCATCAGTCTTGCCATACGGTATCTTTTGAACAATGCACTTATTGGTATCTACTTTCATCAAACCGGGATAAGCATACGAAGAAACATATATATTATTAAAATCCTGTATGTAATAACCAGAAAGAGTCGTAACTCCATTTGGCCCTTCGCTATCCAAATCCACTTTAAAAAGGAAATCACAGGTTCTTACATCATAAAACAACAGTTGATTCGTCCGGTAATTAAGAAAGGACAAATATTCTTTTCCGCCATCTTCAAATACATACAAATAAAAACCATTATAACGCGTTACCGAATCTAACGCAAACGATTTCATTTTCCCTGTTGAAGACAATTCATATAAATCAGATGGAGAAACAGCCTCTTCCGACTTTTGCCTCTTACAAGCCATTAAAGTCAGAAGAATAATACAGAATACAATAAATGGTTTCATATAGACATGATATTAGTTGATCGCAATACTACTAAATATTAAACAATAAAACAACTAACATATAAAAAACTTCTTTTCCGCATCATCTAAGCACCTAAAAAAAAAGAAACCAAGGCATAAATCGTCCAGCCGTAATCTCTTCAGCCATCACCGGCCCATCTCCTTCTAAGTCACCCGCAGAAGAGGAAAGTCTCAGCTTTCTGAGGCAATCCGTAGCAGTTTGATCTTCTTATACACATAGTAAAAAGCGGGAACCAAGAATAAATCGGCAGCCAGCCAGGCCGTTGAATCGCCAAAGCAAACCGCTATATACCCCCATACCGGAACGGCAAACAAACTGACGACTGTACGGGCGATCATTTCGGCTACACCCGAGAACATCGCCAGATTCGTAAATCCGGCTCCTTGGATGGAGTAACGCAGAATACACAAAATACCCACCAAAGGGAAAAAGACAGCCGTAACATGTACATACAGGATCGCGTCTTTCAATATCTCTGTTTCACTCGGATCTACAAATAAATAAAGAATCTGACGAGCTCCTAACATCAGAACGACAAATGTAAACACGGCATAAACCAGCATCATGCCGGTACTGGACTTGATTCCCTGCCAAACCCGCTCTGGCTTGCCTGCCCCATAATTCTGCCCGACATAGGTAGCCATTGCAATACCCAGACTTTCAAACGGACACAAGAAGAACATCTTGACACGAGCCGCTGCCGTAAAGGCTGCCACACAAGCCGTTCCCAACGCATTATTCGCACTTTGCAGCATGATACTTCCGATCGCTGTAATCGAGAATTGTAATCCCATCGGAACACCAATCCCCAATAAATGTCCCGCCAGTCTCGAACGGAATTTCCGATCATTCTTATCTCCCTGGATAATCGGGAAATGACGGTACATATAAAAATAGCACAGCACGGCCGACACACCTTGCGAAACAACAGTTGCTACACCGGCTCCCAATACGCCCCATCCCAACACCAGGATACAAAACAAATCCAACAGCACATTCAGGACAGTTGAAAACATCAGGAAATAAAAAGGCGTCTTACTGTCTCCCAAGGCCCGGATAATACTGGCCAGCAAATTATAGAAGAAGGTACACGGCACACCGATAAACGTAACCAACAGATACAGATAAGCATCCTTGAATATATTCTCGGGCGTCTGCATAATCCGCAGAATATCCGAACAGAAAAGACTGGTTATAAGAGCAACAGAGATAGACATGACAACCGCCAATTGCAAACTGACAGCCACATAACGGCGCATCGTTTCATAATCACGTGCTCCAAACTTCTGCGCAACCGGAATACCGAAACCACAACAGCAACCGTTACAAAAACCCAAGATCAGAAAAACAACAGAAGTACTTGCACCAACGGAGGCCAAAGCATTAATACCTAAAAACTTTCCAACAATTGCCGCATCAATCAACGAATAAGTCTGTTGCAATACATTCCCCAGCAACAACGGCAACGTAAAACTAAAAATGAGCGTTAACGGCTTTCCAACCGTCATTTCTTTTGAAGAAGCCATAAGGTTTTCTAATTTTGCAGCAAAGATAGAGAAGATTTAACAGACAGCATTTATTACTGTATGGCAAAAATGTCGAGAATTAAGAAAGAAAAACATATAGTTACCATCATGGTTAAATTATATTGCCAGAAGAAAGAAGGCAATACCGAATTATGCCCAAGTTGCCAAGCTTTACTCGATTATGCTTACGCCCGATTAGAGCATTGTCCGTTTGGAGAAAACAAAACCTCCTGCGAGAAATGCCCGATTCACTGCTACAAACCAGCCATGCGGGAAAAGATGCGGGAAGTAATGCGATTCAGCGGTCCACGTATGCTTCTGTATCATCCGATAGCAGCCATCCGACATCTGTTGAACCGATAAAAACAGCCTTATGACCTATTCTGAATTATTACCTTTACTGACAGTAGAAAGTAAAGACAACGGAGAAATATTTACACAAACCCGGCGGTTGGAACAAATCAAGAGTCTGCTGCAACATTCTCCTTATGAGGTATTGTATGAAGGGAAACTGTCCATCATCTACGGAAAGAAAGATGTTACTCCGACAAAAGCCCGTTTACTCGTTTCCTCTCACATCGATACGGTATACGACCGTTGTTTCTGTGAAGAATCCGATAACTGTTGGAAAGGCACATTCGACAACAGTGCTACCAATACAGCCTTAGTCCAGTTGATGCTGGAAAACAAAATAGGCGACCATGTACTGATCGCCTTTACCGGAGATGAAGAGATCGAATCCAGAGGTGCACAGGAAGTCAAGCGCTGGTGCAGCCAGCAGACTTGGTATCCGTCTGCGATCCTTGTACTGGACGTCACGAATGAAGGTTGGGACGACTCCGTTTCCTTCTCTATCGAGAACGACCGTGGCTTCGATCTCCTCACAGCCTATCAAATTATCTCATCCATTCAGGAGTCAGAACAACCTTGTGTCTTTCTTCACGACGCCCTGCCCGATGAAACCTGGATCTATGGAGAGAAACAATATCCCGACGACCGGAGCTATCCATGCCTCAGCCTCTGTCTTCCTGTTGGCGGAGACATGCACAGCAATACCGGCTGTTGGTTGAGGAAGGGAGAGCCGCAAATGTATATGAAGATACTATCAAGACTTTTAGAAAGCCTGGCATAATATCATTTTTTCTTATACACTTCATACTGCTTATCGACCATAATCTCTTTAACCGCCTGGATGTAATCAAAGCCATACTTTACATCCGGCAAAAGATAAGCACCTTCTACCCACTCATTCCATGCATAAATGGTGATCAGCTTGGGCTGTTCGGGATGATTGTCACAATATTCCTTCGCTTTTTGTAGAAAGGCAGCAAACGATCTGGGCGACTGGTTAAAATGAACCACATCCTTCTGCGTCTTATGAGGGAAACGTGGCGTATCATCCCAACCTATAGAGGCATTCGGGAAATAAGGAATGGAGACAGCCTCACTCCATTTCTCCAGACGTTCGAAAGCTTCGGTGCCCCATTGGATATAATCTTCCGGATGCGGTCCACCCCAGTTATACAAAGTCAAGCTGCTAATTCCTAAAACCTTTATCTGGTTTAAGAAATCATCATTCGGCTCTCCTCCCGTCATTAACTGGATATGTAAACCGGGGAAACCGGCTTTTTTCACTTCTGCCCGGAAATAATCCAGTCCTTTACGGGTTTCTTCCAAAGAGCCGAACGTCTTGATCAAATTATCCACACTGAAAACAGAGAATACAGGTTCACCCTCTATCTTATAATAATTAGGCTGTTTGAAATATTGCTCTATCACCCGCTGTACCACAATCTTAAAGTTAGCCCAATCAATAGCCCCGTTCCACAACCGGGAATCATCATCCTTATACCGATGCACATTCCAATAATTACGGGCCACATCATGATCGGCCCACATAATATAGAAATTCATCTTCCGATTATTCGGAGCTTTCAGAAATCCGTCATTCAAACAACTCTCCAGAAATGGTCCGTTATTAAACCAGTACCAATCAAAGATAAAAGTATTTACCCCATGATCAGTAGCCAGATCAATCCAACGCTCCATTACTTTCGGGTCATTATCCAATTCATATCCCCACAACGGGACCTTCGGCTGATAATGTCCCGGGAAACGGGGATTTCCTTTCTTGATAATCTCCCATTCACCCGTACCATCCGGCCACAGCACCTCTCTACCCATCGGGTCATCATGACACGATGGCCAGATGTAGGCAGCTACTGTGTATTCGGAAGGAACATCACTTTTCTCTCCCGACTCTGCTTTTACCAGTTCACTTGACAACAATAATGCCAATAATAAACAGCCTGTCCATAAACTACATTTCTTCATATGCGGTATATTTGAAGATATATTACAATTCAGACATACTAAATGCCCCCATTCCTTATTAGCACAACTACTTTCCTATTTCCCTGCTGATTGAGTCTTAGATTCCTATAATGACCTTCGATCTATACCTTCTGTGATGTATATAAAATCTTTAGGCCAGCAAGACTGTAAATACGCCTTGCCAGAACTCAATACTCATCAATTTTCAAATCCTCTCTGAACTTATCCAAACGTTTTTGTAATCTGTCTTGAATATCCTTATATTCATCCTTTCCATACAAATTATTTAACTCGTTAGGATCAGACTTCAAATCAAACATCTCATTACAACTAATCTCTTTATCCTTTCCAAATCCTTTTCCATAAAAATGAATAAGCTTATAACGCATATCTCTAACACCATCATGTCTTCGAACATTATGTGCTGCAGGGTAATCATAATAATGATAATATAAATAATCTCTCCAATCTGAAGGGATTGTTCCCTTAAACAAAGGGACCAACGATCTTCCCTCCATAAATTCCGGCTTTTCTATTCCAGCCAATGCTAGATAAGTCGGAGCATAATCTATATTCTGAACCAGAGCATCACATTTGCTTCCTGCTTGCATCTGACCTGGACAACGGATTATCAAAGGTGTTCTCATTGACTCCTCATACATAAAACGTTTATCGAACCAACCATGTTCACCCATGTAAAAACCTTGATCGGACGTATAAACTATTACTGTATTATCCATCAAACCTTCATTCTCCAAATAATCCAACAATCGGCCAACCTGATCATCTATTGACTTAATGCAACGTAAATAATCCTTCAAATAACGTTGGTACTTCCATTTTACAAGTTCATCTCCTTTCAACTTCTGACTGATAAATTTTTCATTACTTGACTTATAGGATGAAATCCACTGTTCACGCTGTAACGGTGTCATTCGCTGCAACATAGAATTCCAAGCTCCAAGTATCGGCTCATTTTTATATTCTTCCGTTGTTTTTAATTCATCAACTTTTAAATCATAGATCATCGTCATATCATCATCTATACGCATGGCCTGGCTTCGTGCCGGTTCACAACGGGTTGAGTAATCATCATTGAATGTATCAGGATAAGGAAATTCAACGTCTTCATACAAATTCAAATATTTCAAATCCGGCATCCAATTTCTATGTGGTGCCTTATGATGAACCAAAAGACAGAACGGTTTTTCAGGATCCCGACCCTCTAAAAACTCTATTGCATGATCTGTTGTTAAAGTCGTAGCATAGCCTTCTTCCTTTATATATTTCCCTCCTGACTCCTTTGTCTTGAAGCCTGGATTATAATATTCTCCCTGATCATTCAGAACTGAATAATAATCAAAACCTTTAGGTTCACACTGCATATGCCATTTCCCTACAACTCCTGTCTGATAACCATGCTGCTGGAGAATCTCTGAAAAGAAAATCTTTGTAGTATCAATACCTTTTCCTAACTGACGCTGACCGTTCTGATGGCTATAAAGCCCAGTCATTAGACATGCACGACTTGGGGTTGACAGCGAATTTTCCACAAAAGCCTGCGTAAACAACATCCCTTCGGATGCTATTCTATCTATATTAGGTGTTGGAGCCAATTTACTTATAGGATGACCATATGCACTTATTGTCTGAAACGAATGGTCATCACACATTATATGTACTATATTAAGCGGTTTTCTTTCTGACTGTACGGATGCTTTATCTATACAAGATGAAAACATTACTACAGGGAAAATCAGTGTGTTTAAGATAATTATACTCTGTTTCATTTTCTCAATATTTTAGTTAATTTTTAATATCTACTTCGTCTTAAATCTATAATCTCCAGATTTAAGTTTTAAAATCCTACAACCATTATCGTTCTTAACACTAATAACACCTTCAACGTCTACAGATTCAATGTCATTTTCAAAAATTTTATATTTAGGGGACACCGGTATATACAACTCTGCAATTGTATTCACTGGAACTGATATATTGATATCGAATTCATCACCTTCTTTTTTCCATTCACTCTTAATCATTCCATATGATGACTCGTAACTGCATTTCACCCAATCCAAACCTTCGACTAGCTGAGGCTTTATACGAAACGTTTTGAAGCCAGGTGATGTCATCTGTATTCCACCAAGACTATGAAACAGCCATTCACCTACACTACCAAACATCGGATGATTCTGTGAGAAAATATTATCCGAGTATTTCCACGTTTCCCATAATGTTGTCGCTCCGGATTTAAGCATATGCATCCAACCGGGATAGTCAGGATTTGTAACCATCCTGTATGCAACGTCATTTCTTCCATAGGAACTCAACACATTAAGCACAGCGTTTACTCCAAATATACCGGAGCGTACATGGTAACCGTCACGTTCAATTATCTGCAACAATTGTTCAAAGGCTTTACCCTTCTCTTTTTCAGGAACAAGCCCATAAAGAAGTGCTATTGCCTGAGATGCCTGGGTAGCATTACCTACCGTACCGTCACCCTTATTGACATATTTCTTTATAAATGCAGACTTAATATTTTCCGACAACTGAGAATAAATCTGGATGTCAGCCTTCTTACCTAATAACTCCGCAAATTCCTCAAGTATAATTACATGATGATAATAATGAGCTGTGGCGAACAATGCAGGAATACGACCCTCCAGACTCTCATGGTCATTGATGCATCTGTCTATAATATAATCTTCAGCTTTGGAACTTATAAAATCAACTTGTCTTTTAAAAGAATCGTAATATTTCTCCAACGTGTTGTCATCTCCATAAAAACGGTATATCAGCTGTTGCAAGAATCCGTAAGCTAACTGCCAGCCAATTGGGCCGGATTTATCCCCTAATCCCAAAGATTCAATTCCATTGAAAGGAGCTGTTTCTGTAACTCCACCCAAAGGACGCTGATCATTTGCGAAATCCCGTACTGCCTTGCGATAAAAATTAGACATATCATAATACCAACAGAATGTTGGAGATACACACACCATATCACCTCCATAACCAAACTTCTCACGAGCCGGACAATCAGACTGAACACTAAATACATTGCTACGGAATGTATAGTCCATAACCGTAAATAATTTGTTCAACATCTCATTGGAACTTTCAAAGTTTCCGGTTCTTTCCAAATCAGACCCAAGGCGGTATCCTACAATATCATCCATAGACGGACGTCCAGGCCATCCTGTTATCTCGATATAACGGAAACCGTGGAATGTAAAACGCGGTCTCCATTCCTCTCCACCCTCGTCTCCATTCAAAACATATACATCTTCCTGCCATGCTATAGGAGGCTGACCGGGAGTTGTATAGTCTGCGTTCCACACCTTTTTCTGCTGTCCTGCCACTGAAGTCATAACATTCAGACTTCCATCACTATAAATATCCTCTCCATAACGTATTCTTATCTTAATCCCCTTAGGTCCTTTAACTTTTATTCCAACTACCCCGGCAAAGTTCTGTCCCATATCCATAACAAATTCGCCAAGACGAGTTTCTGTCATTCTTTTAGGATTTATCTTTTCCAAAACTCTTATAGGAGGCTGAATCTGAGATGTTAGTTCTCCTTCAGGTGGATTCTGCATCAATACCGCATTTTTCCACAATGAAGCATCATACAGAGGGGAATCCCAACCTTTTATATATTTTCTTGCATCAAATTCCTCGCCTAAATAGACATTATTTCTAACGACCGGACTTGGATGCGTTCTCCAGCTCTCATCAGTAGAAATAGTTACCTTTTGCCCATTCTCCATCTCAACCATAAGCTGTGCCTTCAAGCAAGGACGTCCTATTCTCAAAATCTCACGCAAAGGTTTGAATATCCTCATAGGAAGAGGATTGAAAAAACCGTTGCCCAAAATAACACCTATAGTGTTCTCTCCCGATTTTATAAGCTCAGTTACATCGTAAGTGGAATACAATACCTGTTTAGAATAGGCTGTCCATCCAGGATCGAGGCAATGGTCACCTATTTTCTCTCCGTTAAGACTTGCCTCATAATACCCAAGTCCCGATATGTAAAGTCTTGCTTTTTTTACTTTGCTATCAATATTGAAATCTTTCCTGAATAAGGGAGAAGGATCCGGTTTGTAAAAGTCCTCTTCTTTATTTGGTGCGACACTACCATCTGTTATCCAATGTGCTTCCCAATCGGAAGCAGATAACATTGACGTTTCCCAATATGATATTTCACTCCATTCGGAAACGCCTCCATTAGAATCATAAGAACGAATACTCCAATAATAGCGGGTAAATGGAGATAATTTCTTACCTGAATACTTTATCTGCACATTTTCACTGCTATTTACTTTCCCGCTCTTCCATACCAAACCTTTACCTTTACTCAAAAGAAATTCCTTATTAGTTCCGACCACGATTTCATAAGCCGATTGACTTTCCCCTCTCTTGTCCGATTCAAGTTTCCAGCTTAGCAAAGGATTTTTCTCATCAATACCCAATGGTGTTGACATATTCTCACAGCGAAGATCAACAACACGGAGCGAAGACGCATGTAAGATTGTGCTAAAAAAGCAAAATGATAATAATATATATCTTAACATAATAGTTTCAATTTATAATTGATAATTATAACTATTTACTTGAACTCACTTAGTTCCTTGATCTTTCCGTCACACAAAGTTCTCATTGAATCCAAAACTGCTTCGTATGCCTTATATTTTGCTAAATTTCTCGTTTCCATAGGATCGAGTTGCAAATCGTAAAGCTCTTCAAGTTCATCTAGGAATCTGTATCTGAAATATTTCCACTTCTCTGTCCTCACACCTTCACTTGATGGAATTTCCTTTTTCTTCCACAAATGTTCAATCAATATGCAGTCTCGAGACTCCGGGACTCTTTCCGCATCCTCATAATCTTTCAGACTTATTCCCTGATATTGCTCCGGAATCTGAGCATCGGCATAATCGAGTATGGTTTTTGGAACATCTATGTTCAGAACCATATCTTCAATATCCTTATGACAATTTGCACGTGGGTCATATACAATCAGCGGTACTCTTATGGATTGTTCATACATCAGCCATTTCCCTGCCATCTGACGCTCCCCAAGAAACAAACCGTTATCTCCAAGAAAGATAATTATTGTATTATCAGCCAGTCCCTTCTCCTCCAATAATTTTCTTATTTCTCCAATCTCGTCATCTATTTCTGATATCATCCTATAATATCCTTTCAAACTATGCTGATATTTCTCCGGGGTATTATACCTCCACCACCAGCGCAAACGATTAAATCCATACTGAACATCTTTGGGCTGTGAAGAGAAATAATGATCTTCCTTAAGCAATGGTTCAGGAATCTCAATGTCCTCATATCTTTCGTTTGATTTTGTCTGCCAAAAATACTGTTCCTTGGACGAATCATGAGCATGAGGTGCACTAAAACTCAAAGACAAGCAGAAAGGCCTATCCTTAGGAACATTTTTTATAAATTCTTTAGCTTGATAACCTGTATATTTTGTCAAGTGAACTGTATCTCCTTCTATAGTTTTATAATTATATCCTCGTTTATCGGGGAAATTATCCCTTCTGTCATAACTGTCCGCTTCATCAAACATATCCTTATATCCGTCATAATATACACCGAATTTACCAAAGAATCCGGTGTAATAACCTTTCTTTCTTAATTGCAACGGATATGCTATAGATGCAAACTCTTCCTTTAACTGTCCTGTTCCGAATGTATATCCATGCGTACGTTCATAAAGTCCAGTAAGAATAGAAGCTCTACTTGCCGCGCTTATCGGTGTAGATGCAAAAGCATTACGGAAATACATGCCTTCTCGGGCCAAGCGGTCCATCTCCGGTGTTTTAATTATTGTATTACCTGCATATCCCATCGCATCCCAACGTTGGTCATCGGTGAGGATAAATAATATATTAGGTAACTTATCTTTTCCTTTTTCCTTGGAATAAGAACATATAGGTGCAAATAACGAAAATAACAATCCTACATGAAATAATGACTTGCAATTCATAATTACGTATAATTTAATTTATAATTTAATTTTTATAAGGGATATTTCCCCATTTATCTATAGCAGGATAATTCCATTTATTTCTATAGAATTCTCCTGTTTCAAACTCATCTCTATTTTCTTTCAGCTTTTTATTTAATATAGTATCCAGATTATCTCTTATATCTTTATAGTCTGGATTATTTACCAAATTATTCATTTGGTAAGGATCCGTTATATTATCAAAAAGCAACCAAGGGCCATTCAAATCGCAAACATAAGTATATCTTAGAGAGCGTATACCTCTGTATTCTTTTCCCCCTTTTTGTCTGGACCATTGGCCAAAAGGTTGGATGCACGTTATCCAACTTACTGAATCTCCAGGATTTTCACACCCTTGCAAATATTTACTATAATCCAAACCTTCAACAGTTTCAGGTATTTGCAAATCACACAATCCCAATAAAGTAGGCATGACATCTTCCATATTAATAAGTGCATCTTTAAAACCTTTGTTATTCTTATATTTTGAAGGTAAATAATAAATCATTGGAATACGTATTGACTCTTCATATGGTTGTTGTTTTTTATACTTACCATGCGATCCTAACATATCTCCATGATCTGATAAAAACAATATTATAGTATTGTCCTCAATCCTTGTATCTTTTAATGTATTTCTGAGTTTTCCAACCATTTCATCTAGAGCTGTGCAATGCGCATAATAACCTGCAATATCCCCACGAGCCTTATTTTCATGCTCTTTAGGAACATTTGGTCTTAATGTAATATTATCTGCCTGATACATTAATTTATATTTTTCCGGAGCTGTTTGATATGGTTCATGAGGTGGTCCCCAAGAAAGTAACAATAAAAAAGGAGAATCCGATTTTGCTTTAGAGCGTATGTAATTACATGCATCTTCAGTTTGAGCAAAACAGTCATATCCATTCCATTTTAATGTATCCGGTGTATCAGCATAATACAAAGAATTATTATAATTATGTGTACATTCAAGCACTTTCCAATATTCAAAACCTTGCCTTCTTCCATTTTTAGGTATAAAAGAACTTCTACCATGACCATCTAAATGCCATTTTCCTATATATGCAGTTTCATATACAGGAGAAAAGGCCTCTGCTAAAGTAACTTTCAAGGTATCTAATTGTACATCATTCATAAAAAGTCCATTTGACAAAGGTCTCTGCCCTGTTAACAAACATGCTCTAGCCGGTGTTGATACAGGTATACCAGAAATTGCATTTCCCATAACAATACCTTCCGATGCCAACTTATCTATATTTGGCGTTTTAACATCTGGATTTCCTCTGTAACCAAAAGCATCATATCGCCATTGATCAGCTAAAATAATCAAGACATTAGGCCTTTCTTTTTTAGAATCTGGAAAACTGCATGAAACAAATAATGTTGTCAATGCCAAAGTTGCTATATTGAAGCTATGTAATTCTCTCATAATTACCCTGTTATTAAAAATCTGTTCTAAATGAAGACACAGGCAAACCATTTGTTCCGAAAAGATCTCCAACTATGTAATTTTTAAAGGCATATCTTACAGCTACTGGATTTTTCACATCTTCATTCCAAACAATAACATTATTACCATGTATAATAGCTTTTGCAGGATGAAAAACTTTATCACTTGATGATATTTCAAAGCATTTCAATTCTTTTCCATAAGAGGTCAACCCTTCTTTTTCTGTATCAAATGTCAATATGATTTTATCGTTTTTAATTTCTTTTGATATATATCGTGGAGAATTGGCATTAATAAAATCATATCCATAATCATTCTGTAAAGCTAAATAAGCTAATCTCTCTCCTACTTGTTTTTTATTTGCCGGATGAATACATTTCTCATCTCCAATATCCATAAGAACAGCCATTCCTGTATGAGGGATTTTCTTCTCACAATTATATTGAATTTCTCTAAACACTGCAGAAGAAATACCCGATTTATCACTATAACCAAATGGAGCTATTTGTGCATAATAGAAAGGTAACTCCTGATTATTATAAACATTACGAATATATCCAATAAATTCAGAAAATAATTTTTCGTACAATTTAGGTCTACCGATATTTGATTCTCCTTGATACCAAATAAACCCTTTTATTGCGACACTATTTAATGGATATAACATCGAGTTAAATAGCATAGATGCAGCCTGAAAGGGTCTTTTCAATTCTTTATTAGAATTTAAGTGCTCAAGAGATATCTCCGGAAACATTTTTAGAATATCTTCAGGCATCCAAGCTTCTATAGTAGAACCTCCCCAACTGGTGGAAATAAGTCCAATAGGAATATTCAATCTTTCGCAAAGCTCTTTACCAAAAAAATAACCAACAGCACTAAATTCAGAAACATCTCGACCAGAATGATTATTCCATTTTCCACCAGCATTGTCTAATTTTTCTTTAGAAAACTTTTTATCAACTGTAAATATTCTTATTGGAAGCCTTTCATCAGCACGAACAATAGCATCCATAGAATATAAGACCGGCTGGGATTTAAAACCTTTAACTGGCATATTCATATTAGACTGTCCTGAACATATCCATACATCTCCAATTAATATATTATTCAATACCAATTCTTCTTCATCAGAGATTTTTATATTGTATGGACCTCCAGCATTGGGAGTTTTAAATATTACTGACCAATCACCATTCGAATTACTCATAGTTTCAATTATGGCCTCTTTATTCCAAGAGACCATAATCTTAACAGATGATAATGGTGTTGATTTACCCCAAAATTTAACTGATGTATTTCTTTGTAACACCATGTTATCACCTAATATATTAGGTAAATATATTTTGGACTCTGCAGCAAATGTTATTAACATTAAACCAAAAATCAACCAATATCTGTACATATTTTTACAAAACAACAATAAGTTTAGCCTATTTACTTAATTAATAACCAGGATTTTGTTGTAATGCACTAATTGCAATTTCATCTGGTGGTATAGGAGCCAAAAGCTTATATTCTTCAACCAAATAAGTATTATCATCCAAATATGGTTTTAAACTTTTTTCTCTAATACCATGAGCATTCATTACTTCTAGAGCCTTTCCTGTTCTCTTTAAATCATACCAACGTTGATTCTCAAAACAGAATTCAACTTGTCTTTCTTTCGCAATCAAATCACTTAAAGTTTCTTTTGACAGGTTATTTGGCATACCCAATCCTGCTCTACTTCTAACCATTTGTACGTATGGTAATGCTTCATTAGTTTTTCCAATAGCATTTAAAGATTCTGCCATCATTAATAAAATATCAGAATATCTTAAAATTGGCAAATTATCACTACAACGTTCATCCGGAGCAGATACAGGAGGTTTATATTTACAACAATATTGAATAGTTCGTTCTACACCATCCCAATCCAATCCATACCATTCTCCTATAGATGCCTCCTTCCTCTTATCACCTTCTTCAAATGCAGATAATAAATCTGCTGTCGGCATATTCCAACCATAACGAGAGCCATTTATTTTAATATTAGGACGTTGTGTTATTTCACCACCGGAGGTCCATGGTGCAAACCTAAAGCAAAATTGATTCGCTAGATCTGAATTATTCTCAGAATATTGTATAGAAAAAATTGTTTCTTTATAGTCCTTATTAGCAGGATTAAACAAATCCTTGTACTCTTCCAATAAAGAATACCTATTCATGTCAATAACCTTTTGCAATACATCAATTGCTTCATTATACTTTTTAAGTGTTAAATAAACCCTACCTAATAGAGATAAAGCTGATCCATAATTTGCACGCCCATTTTCTTCTACATTTTGTGATTTCTGAAAGGCATCTATAGAAGTCTTCAAATCCGATTCTATTTGAGCATAAACAGATTCGACAGAAGTGCGTTCTATAGATACAGCATCTTGTGATGAAATAACCTCAAGAACCAAAGGTATATCACCAAAATTTCTTACAAGTTCAAAATAATAATAAGCTCTTAAGAAGTAAGCCTCACCATAGCATCGTTCTTTGTATCCATCTGTTTCCCATTCTATTGAAGAATTATCTAATGAGCTTATTAGATTATTGCAACGATTTATCCCATTATATGCATAATTCCATAAACTTGTATATGTACTATTATTTGCGGTACATTGAAATAATTCAATTTCTTTTAAAGCCATATATCCACCATCATTTGGATTATACATATATGTAGAATTATCAGATTGTATCTCGCCAATTACCCAACCAGTTTCTTTATAATAATTTATTAACGGGACATAACATCCGTTAGAAAGAAGCAAATATTCATCTTCAGTCTTATAAAAATTTCCTTCGTTCAGTGATGTTTCTGGATAAATTTCTAAAAAAGATTCAGAACAACTTATAAAAGAAAATAGTGAAATTAATAAACATATCTTTTTCATAACATATTATTTTCAAAATGAAACATTCAATCCAAAAGCTGTTGTTCTTGCCAAAGGATAGGAAGTCATATCAAAACCTGAAGCAAGAGTATTATTATTACTAGCTTGTTTACCTTCAGGATTAGCACCTGAATATTTAGTAAAAGTTGCTAAATTCTGAATTGAAACATAAAATCTACAAGAATTCACAAAACCAATTTTTTTCAACAAAGAATTTGGCAATGAATAACCTAAAGATAAATTTGCAATTCTTAAATATGAAGCATCTTCTACCCATAAACTGTTCATCTTATGTCCATAACTTGGAGTTGAGACTGGTATACCATAATGTAATCCATCTCCAGGATTATCAGCACTTCTCCAACGATCAACCCATTCTGATCCTACATTGAAATAACCTTGTAAATTATCAATAGTCTGTCTTAAACCATTAACTACATCACCTCCATATTGCCCGTTAATAACAACAGAACAATCAAAATTTTTATATGAGAAATTATTTGTTAAACCATATATAAAGTCAGGAAAAGGATTTCCTATTATAGCTGCATCCAAAGGACTAGATATACTACCATCACCATTTAAATCTTTAAACTTAATAGCACCTTCATATGCTGTCGGATATTTCATAACATCGGGATTCTCTAAATCTTCCTTAGTATACAAACCATCAAAAACATAACCCAAAAGCTGTCCAATTGGTTCTCCTACCATAGTTACATTAGAATAAAGTCCATCACAACTTCCTGAATAAATACGAGTGTCATCATCTCCATTTATTGACAAAACTTTATTTCTGTTTAAAGACAAGTTAAAATTTAAATCCCAATGAAATTCGTTATCTAATGGAACTGCATTTATTGACAACTCAAACCCTGTATTTCTGACATTTCCTTTATTAACAGTTTGAGATGTAAATCCAGTAATTGCAGGTATTCTATCAGACAAAAGCATATTTATACTTCTTTTGTAATAATAATCAAGAACAAAAGATAAACGGTTATCAAAAAGGCCTAAATCTATACCAACATCAAACTGAGACGATTCTTCCCAAGTCAAATAAGGATTACTAACACCAACATATGAAGCTGTAACCTGATTATCACCAAAAATATAATCACCCGCATATATTGATGGTAAATGAGAATAATTACCTATATTATTATTACCACTTTTACCCCATGACAAACGTGTCTTTAAATTGTTAATAACATTATTATCTTTTAGGAATGGTTCTTCAGAAACTCTCCAAGCGGCAGCAACAGACGGAAATGTTGCAAATCTTTTTTCAGAGCCAAATCTTGAAGATCCATCAGAGCGTAATGTTGCAGTTAATAAGTATTTATCATCGTAAACATAATTTACTCTACCAAGATAGGATATCATACTCCATTCTTGTACTGATTGTCCCCAACTCTTAATATCTTGAGCAGCATTAATTGTTTGTATTAAATCATTTGGATAGGGACTTGCTGTTAAATTTATACTATTACTTCTTGATTTCTGTGTAGTGTACCCAATCAACGCATTTAAACTATGTTTTTCTCCAAAAGACTTATTATATGTTATAGTATTTTCTATCAACCAATTAAACGATGTACCTCGCGACGTATAAGAACTACCATTCCCATCTGTAGGTGGTTTATTTGGTGCACCAACTGTACTTGGTGTATAATTAAAATAATTGCTAGAAGAATAATTAGTATTCAATGAAGATTTTGCAACTAGACCTTCTAATATATTCCATTCAATAAAAGCTATTCCCAAATTTTGAAAATCATTCTGTTGTTGAATTGTCTCTTGCAATAAAAATAAAGGATTAACAAAACCCCAAGCTGTATGATATTTAGATTGTGGAGAATAAATATATGGAATTAGGTTCCCATTAGCATCATATGGTTTCATAACAGGATTTGCCCATGTTGCAACTGCTATGACATCGTCTCTGTAACTTGCGACATTTGTACGATTCTGTTTTATGAATGTAGGTTGCAATGATGCCCCTATCTTGATTTTTTCTATATTGGACTCCATTGTTAATTTTCCACTAAAACGTTCTAGTCCTGTATATTTAAGAACGCCCTCCTGATTATAATAACCTAAACTAAAATTTAATCTTGATTCTTTTGAGCCCTTATTTACACTGATATTATGTTCCTGAGTCAATGCTGTCTGTAAAATCAAATCATACCAATCTGTACCTTCTCCTTGAAGATTCTCTGGCAAATACTCAGACGGATAATCTGCAGAAGTAGCATCTCTATTTTCTAATTTACGGACAGCTATACCAATTCTTTCTCTTTGAAATTCTGCAAACTCATATTGATTCATCATGTCAGGTCTTCCTTTTTGAGGAACCTGCTGAAAACCAAAACGAGATGAAACAGCAACATCAGTCTTGTCAAATTCTCCTCGTTTAGTTGTTATCATAATAACACCATTAGCTCCACGAGAACCATAAATGGCAGTAGAAGAAGCATCTTTCAAAACCGTAATTGACTCAATATCGTTAGGACTAATAAAATTCAATGGATTCATATTTTGATCAAATCCTGAAGAATAAGGCATTCCATCCACAACATAAAGAGGATCATTTCCCGCACCAATAGAACCAGCTCCACGTATTTTTATTGATGTTCCAGAACCTGGGGCACCAGATACCTGTTGAATCTGTACACCCGCTATTTGTCCTACAAGCTTCTGATCTATTGTTGCTGTTGATATATTTTTTATATTCTCTTGATCGACATTGGCAACAGCCCCTGTCAAATCTGATTTTTTCATTGTTCCATACCCTACAACCACTAACTCATCCAAAGCTTCAGCATCTTCTTTTAATGCGATGGACAATGTTTTTTGGTTTCCTACTTTTATTTCCTGGTTGGCATAACCGATATAAGAGATTTGCAAGGTTGCTCCTTCTTCTACTTCCAATGAGAATTTACCATCCATATCGGTAATGGTTCCGTTAGTGGTACCTTTTACCATTACATTAGCACCAATCACAGGCATACCAGATGGATCAACGATGGTTCCGGTAACAACTTTTCCGGATTGTTGAACCACAGCATCTTTCTGCATCAACAGGATATTATTCCCCTGCATGGCATAAATAATGTCTGTCCCAGCAAACATTTGGTTTAACACTTCGGCAACCGTTTCGTTGTTTGCCTGGATCGTCACAGTGTTGTTCAGATTTACTTTGTCATGATTATAGACAAACAGATAATCTGTCTGTTCTTCGATTTGCTTGATGACTTCTTTCGCCTGCTTCTGGTTCGCATGGATATTTACCCGCAGACTTTGTGAATTTACATTCAAAGCAAAGGCCGAAGAAACACATAGTACTCCAAATAATGAGGTTAGCTTCATCACTCTAAAAATGTGCTTAAATTCGGTTAACAACAAGGCATTTGATACCTTGATCAACTTTTTATTCATAACTTTGTTGCAATTAATTTGTTGGTATTCGATTTAATTCCCGTTAGTGTCAGAATACTGACTTTTTTGAGCCGGGTTATGTGGCAGCATTACCCGGCTTCATGTTTTGTTCTTTCATTTATCCATAGGCACTTTATTTTATTGTTATTACATTCTGTTCGTTATCCTTTACATAACGGAAATGATGTTCCATCTGTAAAACCTTCAACACCTGTTCCACACCGTCTTTGCTCCGGAACTTTCCCGTATAACGTTCCTTCAAAAAGGCTTGGTTTCGATGTTGTATCTTCACATCAAAATACAAAGACAACTTATCCATGATATCAGATATCGGTTCATTCTGAAAACAGATCAAACCTTCTTTCCATTTGAAATAATCCGGATTCTGAATAAGCCCCGAATAATATTGCCCATCCTTGAAATAAACCATCTCTCCCGGTTTCATCGAATGAGGTTCCCGCAACCTTGATGATTCCAGTAAGACACTCCCTTTTAATAAAGCTACTTCAAAGTCGGCTTCTTCTTCATAGGCCGAAATATTAAATTCTGTTCCCAATACTTTTACATCCACTTTCGAAGTCTTTACGACAAATGGCACTTTTTCATTCCGGCGGACTTCAAAATAAGCCTCTCCAGAGAGTTCCACCGACCGAGTATCTTTCTGAAAAGAAAGTGGATAAACCAATTTGGAATGAGCATTCAACCATACCTTCGTACTATCCGGCAACGTCAGTTCTGCGCGTTGCCCGGCTGGTACATATAAAGTTTGGTACAGAGGTCGCTCTTCCATATCTTGTTCTGACTGTCTGAACTCCCATCCGTATTGAATCCCCAATACCAGTAAGATCACAGCTGCGATCTTGACGAGTTCGACTCCTATCGAACGAAGCTTTATTTGCTTTGCCCGTTTCCGAAGTGTTTGAGCAGCCGACTGGTTCATCACGGAGATGTCGAATGCTTTATGTAAAGCCATGAACTCTTTTACATGCGCTTCATCCGCATCCAGCCAATTGACAACTTGTTCCGCTTCTTTTGCCGTTACTCGTCCTTCAATATATCGTTGTAATAATTCGTAATCCATCTGTTTTTTATCCGTTTCATTAATATGACAATTCAACCCGAAAAATCCCTGAACAAAAAATCCACTTTTTTCAGAAAAAAATCAAGAAGTCGATATTCTAGTATATTTTATCTGTTTCGTGTTAGGAGAAATAACTGATATTCTTTTTCTTTGTTCTATCAAATAAAAACGGATTGCAAACCTAAACAACAAAATGACATGAGAACTATTTGGAGTTTATTGGGTGCCACGTTGCTATTGACGGCTTGTGGTACAAATCAGCAAGAGCAGATGGCGTTTCAAAACACGATTCCAATCGAGCCAAATGACAGTAAAGAAATGATTATCGAAAAGGCAGCTCATGTGGTTCCAACAGAAAACCAGTTGGCTGCTCTTCATAATGAATACATTGCATTTATTCATTTCGGTCCCAATACATTTACCCGCCGTGAATGGGGAACAGGTATGGAAGATCCCAAAATCTTCGATTTGAAGAACCTGGATACCGACCAATGGTGTGAAACCATGAAGGCTGCCGGCATGAAGATGGTTATTCTGACAGTGAAGCATCACGATGGCTTTGTATTGTGGCAAAGTCGTTATACGACTCATGGAATTATGTCGAGTCCATTCCAAAATGGGAAGGGAGATGTATTGAGAGATTTATCTGCATCTTGTCAGAAATATGGACTAAAGTTGGGTATTTATCTTTCTCCGGCTGACTTATTCCAGATAGAAAGTCCAGATGGTCTGTATGGAAACCTGAGCAAATATACCAAAAGAACGATTCCGCGCGAAGTACCGGGTCGTCCATTTGCCAACCAGACCAAGTTTGAGTTTGAGGTAGATGATTACAATGAGTATTTCCTCAATCAGCTGTTTGAATTGCTGACCGAATACGGTCCTATTCATGAGGTATGGTTTGACGGAGCACATCCGAAGCGGAAAGGCGGACAGCGGTATAACTATACGGCTTGGAAAGAATTGATTCACAAACTGGCTCCGCAAGCCGTTATCTTTGGTCGGGAAGATGTCCGTTGGTGTGGTAATGAAGCCGGGAAAACAAGAGATACCGAATGGAATGTCATCACTTATCCGCACAATCCGGATACAGCAACGGTTTTCGTTGATATGACAGATACAGATCTGGGCAGCCGCGAGGTTTTGTATAAAGCGAAATACCTGCATTACCAACAGGCAGAAACGAATACTTCAATCCGTGAAGGTTGGTTCTATCGGGATGATACACACCAGAAAGTAAGAAGTGCCGACGATGTGTTTGATATTTACGAACGTGCTGTCGGCGGCAATTCAACCTTCCTGTTGAATATTCCACCTAATCGCGACGGACGTTTCTCTCCAGCCGATGTAGCTTCTCTGACGGAAGCCGGCAAACGGATCCGGGAGACTTACGGTACCAACTTGTTGGAAGGAGCCAAAGGTCCGGAAGAAGTTTTGGATAAAGATGAAAATACGTATGTGGAACTGAATGGTAAGAAGAAAGAGATCACAATCTCGACGCCCCAACCTATTACGTTCAACCGTTTGCTCTTGCAGGAAGCAATCACTTCTCATAGTGAACGAGTAGAAAAACATGCGGTAGATGCCTGGATAGACGGCGAATGGAAAGAGATTGCCCAGGCTACAAATATCGGATACAAACGAATCCTCCGTTTCCCGGATGTAATAACTGACAAGATCCGTGTACGCTTCCTGGAGAATAGGGCGAATCCGGCTATCCATACCATCACGGCTCATCATTATCAGGCACGTCCGCCTCAGTTGGATTTCATCCGTGATTTGTCCGGAAATGTCAGTATCGAGCCTAAGGTACAGAACTTCAAATGGAATCAGTATGGCGAGAATGCGTCCAAGAACTTAAGTCAAGGTTATACCATTTATTATACAACAGACAGCAGCACTCCGACCACCTCATCTACCCCCTATACAAAGCCGTTTAAGATGGAAAACGGAGAAGTGAAAGCTTTTGCGGTATTAAATGAGATGGAAGGAGCCATGCAATCGGATCGTTTCGGATGGATCAAACAGGATTGGAAACTGGTATCAGCCAGCAGTGAAGCCGATAATCATCAGGCAGCCTTAGCATTCGACGAGCAAGCTTATTCTTATTGGTTGTCAAAACCCGGAAAGAATCAATCTATTGTCATCGACTTGGGAGCTTCACGTGAACTCAAGGGATTTGCCTACACACCACAGACAGTCAATGCAGAAGGCATGATGGAAAAAGGAGTATTCTACATCAGTGCTGACGGCAATAGCTGGAAAAAGGTCGAAGATTTTGAATTCGGAAATCTGATCAACGACCCAACCAAGCGCCAGCATTACTTCCAGCAACCAGTTTCTGCCCGCTTCGTTAAAATAGAAGCTACCCGCATCGCCGCCGGAGGTCAAGTAGTAGCTATTGCAGAATTGGATTTGTTCTAAACTTCACGAAACATCTTTCGTAGAATTAACTCATATAGAAAAGCCCCTCGGAAAAATTCGAAGGGCTTTTCTCTTTTTCCCGGTCTTTCTTTAATATCCCGGATTTTGCGTCAGCTGTTTATTCAGTGTAAGTACATTGTCGGGAATCGGGAAAACAGTGGTATAACCATTTTCTTCTTGCGGTAACTGCGGGCGACTGCTATAAGTCCTCGTAAACCGACCAAAGCGAACCAGGTCTTGTCGGCGCCAGCCTTCCCAAGCCAATTCCAACTGGCGTTCTGCCAGGATGTTCTCAAGCGTAGCTTTCCGTTCCGGCATTCCTACCCGCCGACGTACTTCGTTGAGTTCGCTGTCACCATTTTCTCCATTTCTCACTTTAGCTTCACTCTTCATCAACAAAGCATCCGCATACCGGAAAAGGACGATATCATTGTCAGATAATTTCCCGTCTTTCGTTCCCTGGCTATCTACTTCGTATTTCTTCATCCGCGCTCCTGCCGTCTTCTCAGCAGCCAGTCCTGAAAGATCCAGCTGAATATCCCAAGGAAGATACTCCAAGACCGTTCCATTATCCAACCGAACCGTATCACCGTTCAAGTCGAATACAACTCCCGCAAAATAGCAGGCGTCAAAACGGGTATCAACAGAATCCGTTCCATAACCAAATGTCTGAAGGGCTTCGATGGTAGCACTCGATCCATTCTCGCCTCCCAACCCATACGCCTTTGCATGATTATAATGACGGGAACGGAACAGATTCTGCATTTGGTTCGCATATAAATTCTTATCCATCGGGATGGTAAAGATATTCTCTTCCGAACCTTCGTTATAGACTTTGAAGTTATCGGTATAAACCGGAGAAAGCCGGTAACCGCAGACTGTTAGCGAATCACAATACGCCATCGTTGTTTGCCAGGCATTCAGGTAACGGTCGCCGACCTTAAAATAAATAGACTTTCCATCCGGACGAGCTGTAGTCGTCCACCGGTCATGCAAATAAACTTCGCAGTTTAATGCCAGTTTAGCCAATAGGAAAAAAGCCACCGGGCGCGTCACCCGTCCGTAATAATCACCCGGATAATTACTTCGTTCCAAACTCAAATCGGGTAATGCGACCTGAAGTTCATCCACGATAAACCGGAATACCTCACTCCGTTCACTTTGCTTAACATCTTGCATAGGCGTGGACGACGACAATACCAACGGTACACGTCCGAAAAGATCTACCAGATAATAATAGTATAAGGCACGGATTGCCCGGACTTCCGCCAAATAAGGCGATAATTCGTACTCCGGATGTTGTTTCTGTAAAGTCTGTAAGATTTCCAGAGATTTATTACTTAATACGATTACCTTATACAGATATTCCCAGGTCGCCTGAATTGCGTAATTATTCGTTCCCCAACGATGTAAGAACAGTCCTTGCCAGAAACCACCGTCGTACCAGTCGCCACCCCGTGTCGGGAGCATAGCTTCGTCCGTCGTAAACGTATTCAAGTCGTACACGCCGCGATACGTTCCTTGCAGACCTTGACTATCACTATTCCCTCCTATATAATTGTATAAGGTAGCAACTGTATTCAGATAAATATTGGCTGGCGTATCAAAAGCTTCTTCCTCCGAGATCTGATCACGCGGATGTTCTTCCAGGAATTTGCTGCATCCCATTAACAGGAAAAGACTACTTATATATAGAAACAAACTGAACTTCTTCATACCCGACAAACATTAAAATTGGAAATTCAAACCGATTGAATACGAACGGGCCACCGGGTAATTCCGTTTATCATCAACTCCCAGTGTACTGTTCACAATCGAACTATTAATCATTGGCGTCAAACCGGAATATGCGGTTATGGTTGCCAAATTATTCACAGACGCAGACAGGCGTAAGTAGCGAATATATTTCTTCAGTTTCCCCAAAGGAACATTCCAGCCGACTGTCAGATAATCAAAATTGACATAGTCTCCGTTTTCCAACCAATAATCGGTAGCAGTCTGGTCTTTGATTCGTTGTTCGGGAGCACCTTTCATAACGTTATAATCCGGGAAACTACCCATATTCATATAACTCAGTGCCGTTCCGTTATAAATCTTATGTCCGAATGCCCCATTAATCTGCAGGGAGATATCGAAGTTCCGGTAACGGAAACTGAAGTTTGAACCCAGCATTGCCTTCGGTGTGGCTTGTCCCGCCACATAACGGTCTTCTCCATCCTCCAGATTGACACCGCTTCCATTCAAGTCTGCCACTTCGTAGCGATAACTGCCGTCGGCCTGTTCTACCAATCCGGTACAATGCGGTAGATAGAAAACGCCCAACGACTCTCCTACAATCTGATATACAATATGATTGTTTCCTCCGTGAAAACCTGCTCCGTTCAGGCTGGCAATCGGCGTATATTGCGGTGCCGACATATATTGCCCGTTATACATACCGCTTAACGACAACAGTTTATTCTTCTGAAAGGCAACATTCACGTTGATATTCAATTCCATATCTTTCTTCTGAAGTGGAGTAATGCCTAATCCCAATTCAACTCCACTATTCTCCATCGAACCTAAATTCGCCAATAACTTATTATAAGCAAACGGAGGGACACTGACATCATACAGATATAACATATCACTCGTTTTAGCATGATAATAATCTGCCGCCAGAATCAACCGATTCTGGAAGAAACCGGCATCCAGTCCGACATTGAACGTCCGCTTCACTTCCCATTTCAAATCCGGATTGGCATTTCTGATCACACCCATCGTAACAGTCGGTGCACCGTTTACCGAAACAACCCCATTCGGTTTCATCAACTGTAAAGAATTATACGAATCAATGGCTCCTAAATTTCCTGAAACACCATAACCCGCACGCAGTTTCAGGTTATTCAGAAACGAGACATCTTTCAGAAAACCTTCTTCCGACAAGATCCACGCCAGGGATGTAGAAGGGAAGAAACCCCAACGGTTATTCTCTCCTACTTTCGACGAAGCATCTGCACGGGCATTGGCGGTCAGGACATACTTCCCGTCGTACACATAATTGAAACGGGCCAGGAATGAAGCCAACCGGGGCGATTCATAAAACGAACCCGTTCCTTCCCACAAGCGGACAGCACCTGCCTGCAAGTTATTATATCCATACTGATCGGTAGTAAAGTTGGTCACAGTGGTATAAAATCCGGTCAGAATCTTTTTCTGGACTTCCGCCAATCCCAGGACATCCAACTTATGCTTTCCCCAGGTATTGGTATAGCTCAGCATCATGTTCCCGAGCAAATCTTCTGTCTTGTTTTCCCCTTTGTAAGCTTGTCCGTGTGCCCAGACCGAAGTGGGCAAATACTGCGAATTTTCTATGACATTATAGGAATACGAGCCAAAAACCGAAAACGTCAGATGCCTGTTCAGTAAGAGAGAGAGTTTCATGTGGGTATTGAAGTGAGCATTCGACTCATCATCCTGTACCTCCAGCCAAGCCAACGGATTGGTGATCTGACTGGCATTCGTAATCTGATCCCACGAACCAGTTTCCGGATTTCGATGATTGGGGAAAGTCGGATTGAATGTCGCTGCCGAATAGAAGGTCTTTTGTTCATCCGTCAGGTAATTGTTTTTCTGCAACGAACCAAACAAACCCATATCCAACTGGAAACGATCCTGAAAGGCTTTCTGCGAAAGATTTACCTTGGCAGTAAAATTCTGATAAGCATTATTCTGTACCACCTCTTTCCGATCCATCATACCAATAGAAGCCCGGTAATTGGTTGTATTCGTTCCGCCTCCAAAGGCTATATGGTGATTTTGCATGACTCCCAAACGAGTAATCTCTTCGGGGAAATTCGTCTGGTTACCTAAATCCAGAATATCCATATTCAGTTGTCGCGCTACGGCCCGGAATTCATCGGCCGAAAGCATTTCCAGATTCTTATAAACCGACTGAACACCGTAATTCCCGGTATAACTTACCCGAAAAGATTCACTTTTCCCTTTCTTGGTTGCAACCTCAATTACGCCAGAAGCACCCCGCGATCCGTACTGAGCAGTCTCGGACGCATCTTTCAAAATCGTGAAACTCTCAATATCTGCCGGATAAATCGTATTCAATGCACTCAAATCTGCCGATACTCCGTCAATAATTACCAAGGGATCATTTCCTCCCGTCAGAGAAGTTGTACCTCTGACACGCACCGACGACAGCATGGCTGCCCGGTTTTCACCTGAAGAGATACTGACACCCGCCGATTGTCCGCTCAAAGCTTCCAAAGGTGTCGTCACAAATCCTTTATTCATCCGCTTTTCAGAAACTTTATCGACAGCCCCCGATAAGGTTTGTTGGTTTCCGACGGCATACCCGATCTTGATTTCCTCCACTCGCAATGAATCTATCCGCAATGTATCTGAAGAGATTAACTCCACTTGCCCCTTCGCGCCCAACGAAAAGCCCAGGAAACAGGCTATCAATAACGGGCACACATGTGTTTTACTGGTACGATCCATAAAGCTTTTTATTTCAAAACAAGTAAACTCAAAAGAAAGTTTACTTTCATTAGCTTTAATTTACAGGAACCACCAAAACACCGGTAAATAATCTTTCAAGGCTATGCGAAGTACTTTCAATGATTTGGTAATATGATATTCCACACTTTTGGGAGCCAAGTGCAAGGTTTCGGCTATTTCCTTTACCGACATCTGTTCATATCGGCTCATGATAAAGATCTGACGTGTCTGTTCGGGCAAAGAAGCCAATGTATCCTCCAGAATACGGGTTATCTCCGAAGAAAACATCTCTTCCGGATTACAGGCCTGCAAGGTAGCGATCCGATAAGAAGTATCCCGTATCTGCTTGTCCGAAATATCTTCCATTGCCTCCCACTCTATAGCCTGATGTTTTAAATAATTCAATGCTTTATTCTTCAAGATAGTCGTCAGCAATGCCAATGGAGTATTTACCGCTTCAGTCTTCAAAGTCTCCCATAATTGAATCAAAGCCTCTGAAGCAATATCCTCGGCCACCATATCATCACGTACATACGACTTCACAAACAGGAAGGATCGCTTGTAGTACTGCGTATATAATCCACTGAAACTGATATTATTCATGGCATAAGAAGTATATTCTTCCAATCGAATCCGCAGTAAAGTTAATGAAAAGTTTGTATCAACAAAGAAAAAGGTAAGAGTATTTACGTAAAAATTAATTTACTTTTAATTGATTCACCTTGGTGAATTAAACAAATCACCCGGGTGAATTAATCAATTCAGCTATATGAATTAATTGATTCACCCGGGTGATGCAAACTAAAGCTTATCTATTTTAACTTAATTATCGCCTCTGATACAAGAGTTTATCACCTATTAAAAATGACTGCTTCCATCGAAACAATGCGTACATACCTTACATTTAGGTAATCCGATTGCTTCAATCAGTGTTTCCAACGTATTGAATTTCAACGAACTCAAGCCGAAACGTTCGGCAATAATGGATACCATTTTCTTATACTCCGGAGAATCGGTAGTAGCATACTTGTCCAGATTCTTGTTTTCATCGCCTTCCAGTTCCTTAATAATACGGCGTGTGATCAATTCCAAATCACTCTTGGAAGAAGTAAATCCGATGAAAGGACAACCATAAATCAACGGTGGACAAGCAATACGCATGTGTACTTCTTTGGCTCCATAATCATACAGGATCTTTACGTTATCCCGCAACTGAGTTCCACGGACAATCGAATCATCGCAGAACAGAATCCGCTTACCTTCCAACATTGAACGGTTCGGAATCAGTTTCATTTTCGCTACCAATGAACGTAACTCCTGATTGGCCGGAGTAAAACTGCGGGGCCAGGTCGGCGTATATTTAGCAATGGCCCGATGATAAGGAACTCCTTTTCCTTCAGCATAACCCAAAGCCATACCTACTCCCGAATCCGGAATACCGCAGGCACAATCTACCTCCGAATGGTCTTTCTGTCCCATCTTGTATCCACAGGCAAAACGCACTTCCTCAACATTCTTTCCTTCATAGCTGGAAACGGGGAAGCCGTAATATACCCACAAGAACGAACAAACCTGCATACCTTCATTCGGTTTGCGCATTTGTTCCAATTCATCGGCACGCAAACGGATTATTTCGCCCGGTCCTACGAATTTCTCTATCTCATAACCTAAGTTAGGCAAACTGCTCGATTCGCTTGTTGCCGCGTATGCTCCGTCTTTTTTCCCAATGACAATCGGAGTTCTTCCCCATTTATCACGGGCAGCGATAATACCGTCTTCCGTCAACAACAGCATCGAACAAGATCCTTTGATCCGGTTATACACATTTTCAATACCTTCTACGAAATCCTTACCTTGCGTAATCAACAAGGCAACCAGTTCCGTCTGATTCGTCTTTCCGGAGCTTAATTCAGAAAAATGCATATTGACAGCCAGCAAATCTTTTTCCAGTTCGTCAATATTATTGATCTTAGCTACCGTAACAATCGCAAACTTTCCTAAATGAGAATTGATAACGATTGGTTGTGCATCGGTATCACTGATGATACCAATACCGGCATTTCCTACGAATTTAGGCAAAGAAGCTTCAAACTTGGTTCGAAAATAAGAACTTTCCAGATTATGAATAGAGCGAGTAAACCCATTTTCTTTATCGTATGTCGCCATACCGCCTCTACGGGTTCCCAGATGTGAATTGTAGTCCGTACCATAGAACAAATCAGTAGCACAGGCCGACTTTGAGATAGTACCGAAAAAACCACCCATTGTGTTTATTCTTATTATTAAGTTTTTGAAATATGGGTGCAAAAATACAAAATATCGGCCATCTGTAAAAAAGGTGCAGTCAAAAAACATCTTAATTTGTGGTGGATACACTTTACATTTTGTCAGTCAAGAAACCCTTTATCGGCTGAAAGCCTCTCACAAAAAGCATCTTTCTTCATCTCCGATTGAACGAAAACTCAGAAGCCTGTCACTTTTATTGAACCGGTCATTACCCTATTCGCTGATTTTACTATAAATTTGCCAGCAAAGGGAAGATCGCACAATGTATCCACATTGTCATCCGGATGTCATCGGATATTCATCCCTGAAAAATAAAAAAGCAGTTACTTTACCATCTATTCAATGAATAAGCAGATGAAACTAAAACACATGTACAAACAATTAAGCCTGCTGGCTTTTATCGCCATCGGTTCCATCGGATCATTAATGGCTCAGACCCGTATTTATATTCATTCGCACAATGATTACTGCCAAAGTGTACCTTTTTATCAGGCCTATTCCCAAAAGGTCTATTCCATTGAAGCCGATATTTACACCAATGCCGACGAGACTGGTCTGTTGGTAGCTCACGACCGGGACGAACTTCCCACAGCCCTTACAATTGACGAACTGTATATCTCGCCGATCGTAACCCAATTCAAGCGAAACCAAGGAAAAGCCTGGGCCGACAATGAGCATACATTGCAATTAATGATCGACTTGAAAACTGCAGAACATCCTACATTAGATATATTGGTAAAGAAACTCCAGCAATATCCCGAAGTATTTGATCCGTCGGTCAATCCGAAAGCTGTAAAGGTACTGATCACAGGCAATACACCTAAACCGGAAGATTTCAAGAACTATCCGGAGTTTATCTTTTTCGACGGAAGACCTCAATATGACTACACACCGGAGCAACTGGAAAGAATCGGACTGGTCAGCGACTCGTTCGACAAGTATTCAAAATGGAACGGCAAAGGAGCTATGGTGGCTCCGGAAAAAGAGAAACTCAATCAGATCATTCAGATGGCACATAACTGGGGAAAACCGGTTCGCTTTTGGGGAACACCCGACGGTGTGACAGCCTGGAATACATTTCATGAAATGGGAATTGATATCATCAATACCGACAAACCGGAATTATGTTCAGACTTCTTCAAGGATTTCGAACGTAAAAATATGCAATTGGCAGAAAAGACAGCCTTACAAGCTTCGGAAGAAATCGCAAAGACAAATCGATTAGACAAAGCAACCCGTTCTTTTGGAGGTTTCGATCAATCAACCAGCCAACTAAGCCGTCCTGTTGAAACCTATCAACCTACCTTTCAGTCGGATAATGCCAATCAAAGGCCTAAGAATGTTATTCTTATGATAGGTGATGGTATGGGACTGGCCCAAATCTGTGCGGCACAGACAGTCAACCAAACACTGACGATGCTGCAATTAAAGCAAATCGGATTACAAAGAACGCATGCCAAAGATCAATATACAACTGATTCGGCAGGAGCAGGCAGCGCAATCGCCACCGGAGAACCAACCTGCAACCGACATATCAGTACCAATGAAGATGGAAGTATCAATCCTTCTTTAACCGAGATATTGGCACCACGTCAATACGCCTGTGGAATCGTAACTTTAGGTAATATAGCAGATGCAACACCGGCAGCCTTTTACGGACATACCACGGAACGAGATCAAACCGACGAAATTACCCGCTGGTTATTAAATGGCAACTTGACTTTACTCAACGGTTCCGGCATGTCGGCACTTACAGATAGAAAAGACGGTACAAATCTTAAGGACGAATTATCCAAACAATACCTTATCTCTTCCTCAATAGAGGAAATCAAAACCCATGGAGAAAAGGAAATCTGTTTGGATGAACAGATGGGGAAAGCCACCACGGAAGAAAGTTTACCTCTTCTGGCAGAAGCTACACAAAAAGCGATTCAAAAGTTAACAAACGCCAGCAGCAAAGGATTCTTTCTAATGGTAGAAGGGGCGAAAGTTGATTATGCTGGACATGCCAACTACTTGCCCGGCTCCGTATTGGAAACACTCAGTTTCGATCAGGCGGTAGCAGAAGCCCTCAGATTTGCAGACCAAAACGGAGAAACACTGGTTATAGTGACTGCCGACCACGAAACCGGAGGTTTGACATTAGTTGACGGAAATCTGGAGAAAAGAAAAGTGACAGCCCGGTATATGACCGACGATCACACACCGATTATGCTTCCTGTTTTCGCCTATGGTCCTGGTTCATCTAAATTCTGCGGAACTTATCCCAATACAGAAATATTCCATAAAATCTTGGAAGCCCTAAAAATCCAACAAAGACCATAAGCAATAATAGTAATACATATTTTAACACATATGTAATATTTAATATTTCAATCACTTATACTAAAAACAAGAGATAGAATAAAAAAAGCTCTTGCAAATTCAGAAATTATATCTACCTTTGCAGTCGGGTAAGTCCTACACGGCAAGCTCCCTCGGAATCCCCCAGGACTTGACCGTAGCAAGGGTACTTGGTTGTAGCGGCGCGATGTAGCTAGCTTACCCATCTGCCTCTTTAGCTCAGTTGGCCAGAGCACGTGATTTGTAATCTCGGGGTCGTTGGTTCGAATCCGACAAGAGGCTCAAAGGAAAGCGGGAAAAGATAACACTTTTCTCGCTTTTTTTGTCATTACACAGTACATCATCTCACTAAATATCAAAAATATGAAAGTCTTATTAGTCAATGGAAGTCCACATCACAAAGGATGTACTTTCACCGCTCTACAAGAAATAGAAAAGGAATTACAGACACAAGGTATAGAGACAGAAATATTCTGGATCGGTATTCGCCCGCTCTCAGGTTGTATGGGATGTAATTATTGTCTGGAAGCCGGTCGCTGCTGTATGGAAGACTCCGTAAATCTATTCTTGGAAAAAGCGCAACGAGCTGATGGCTTTATATTTGGTTCACCCGTTCATTTTGCATCAGCTACAGGCGCACTGACTTCGTTTATGGATCGTGTATTCTACGGACGTGCCAAATTATTCTCTAACAAACCGGCTGCTGCAATTGCCAGTTGCCGTCGCGGAGGTTCTTCTACCACCTTCGACCAGCTCAACAAATACTTTACCATTAGCAATATGCCCGTTGTTTCATCCAACTATTGGAATACCGTACACGGAAACACACCAGAAGAAGTAACCCAAGATATCGAAGGTTTACAAACGATGCGCATCCTCGCCCGTAATATGGCCTGGCTACTTAAATGCATTGAAGCAGGCAAACAGGCAGGTATCAATCCACCCGCGTTTGAAACGCGTACCAACACGAACTTCATCCGCTAAATTGGCCTTAATCATATAGGAATTAAGCTGTGGACTAAAATAAATCAGGAAATAAAGCAAGTATCAAAAAAGAATACATAAATTTGTAGGAAACCAAAAAACTATAGCAATGGATAAATATGTACGTTTCGACTGGGCGATGAAAAGAATGCTCCGGGATAAAGCCAATTTTGCTGTCCTGGAAGGTTTACTTACGGTGTTATTGGAAGAGCCTATTCACATTCTGGAAATTTTGGAGAGTGAAGGGAATCAACAATCGGAAGATGACAAATTCAATCGCGTAGACATCAAAGCCAAAGACAGTAAAGATGAAATTATTATTGTAGAAATCCAGAATACAAGAGAATTGTATTATCTGGAAAGGATTCTCTATGGCGTAGCAAAAGCGATTACCGAACACATTACGCTCGGACAATCATACCAGGCAGTTAAGAAAATCTACTCCATCAGTATCCTGTATTTTGATATCGGAAAAGGAAGTGATTATTTATATCACGGACAAAACCATTTTATAGGAGTACACACCAAAGACGAACTGGTTATTTCTACTAAACAGGAAAATGCGATTCTTCATAAATTACCGGCTAAAATATTTCCTGAATACTATCTGATTCGCGTCAACGAATTCAATCAGGTAGCTAAAACCCCATTGGAAGAATGGATCAGTTACCTAAAAAACGGAGTCATTCGTCCTGACACAACAACTCCCGGTTTGGTGGAAGCGAGAGAAAAGCTTCAATACTATAATATGAGCTCCGAAGAACGCCATGCCTATGATGAGCATATCAATGCAATCATGATACAAAACGATGTTTTAAATTCGGCCAAATTGGAAGGAAAAATCGAAGGTCGAATAGAAGGCATGGCCGAAGGAAAAGCTGAAGGGAAAGCTGAAGGGAAAGCTGAAGAAAAACGGGAAATAGCGAAAAAACTAAAAGCGATAGGAATTTCCATAGAGCAAATCAAACAAGCTACCGGTTTAAGTAGTGAAGATATTGAACAATTATAAATAAAAAGAAAACGTATCCTTAAGAAAGATCTTAAAGGATACGTTTTCTTCATTTTACCATTATTTTAAACCTTCCAATATTTTCTTCAATACGGTTTGCGCTGAAATTTCACGATTTGCAGCTTCCGGAATAACGATACTTTGTGGACTTTCAATGACATCATCGGTCACAATCATATTTCTGCGAACTGGTAGACAGTGCATAAAATAAGCATTGTTTGTCAAAGCCATCTTCTCAGTATCAACAGTCCAGTTACGATCCATATTGATCACTTTTCCGTAATTAGGATCCTGATAGGCAGCCCAATTCTTTGCATAAACGAAATCTGCACCTTCCAAAGCCTTCTTCTGATCATATTCTACTTTGGCATGACCTACAAACTTAGGATCCAATTCATATCCTTCCGGATGTGTAATGACAAACTCATAGTCTGTCGCATTCATCCATTCAGCAAAACTATTGGGAACGGCCTGAGGCAAAGCTTTCGGATGCGGAGCCCACGTCATAACAACTTTCGGACGAGCTGTTTTCTTATATTCTTCAATCGTTATCAGGTCGGCAAAACTCTGCAACGGATGACGTGTAGCAGCTTCCATACTAAATACCGGACGTCCAGAATACTGAATAAACTGATTCAAGATCTTTTCATTATAATCATCTGCCTTATTCTCAAAACGGGCAAACGAACGAACACCAATAACATCACAATAGCAACCCATAACCGGTATAGCCTCTAACAAATGTTCAGGTTTGTCTCCGTCCATAATGACACCGCGCTCAGTTTCCAACTTCCAGGCACCTTGATTCACATCCAACACGATTGTGTTCATGCCTAAATTCATCGCAGCTTTCTGTGTACTCAAACGAGTTCGTAAACTTGAGTTGAAGAAAATCATCAACAAGGTCTTATTTTTTCCCAACTCAGAAAACTGGAAACGATCTTTCTTAATCTCAAACGCTTCTTTAAGGGCCTGCTGTAAATCCCCTAAATCCTGTACACAAGTGAAATTTCTCATTTTAGCTGATTCTATATTATTTTACCTGATGATCTTTATCTCTGATTTCTACCCGACGAATCTTTCCACTGATTGTCTTCGGCAACTCATCCACAAATTCAACCACGCGAGGATACTTATAAGGAGCTGTAACCCGTTTCACATGATCCTGTAATTCCTTAATTAAGTCCTCTCCGGCTTTGTCCTTATATTCTTTAGACAAGACAATCGTTGCTTTTACGACTTGTCCACGGATCTCATCCGGAACTCCAGTTATGGCACATTCTACCACTGCAGGATGAGTCATTAAAGCACTTTCCACTTCAAACGGGCCAATTCTATATCCCGAACTTTTGATAACATCATCGGCACGACCAACAAACCAATAATACCCATCTTGGTCTCGCCAAGCAACATCACCAGTATAATATAACCCGTCATGCCAAGCCTCACGTGTGCGTTCAGCATCCCGGTAATACTCTTTAAACAAACCTAAAGGTTTTCCATTCTGTGTATGAATCACGATCTGACCTTGCTCACCATCTTCAGCAGATGTACCATCCGGACGAATCAAATCAATATCATATTGAGGATTAGGCATACCCATAGAACCCGGTTTCGGTTCCATCCAAGGGAAAGTTGCAATTGTTAATGTTGTTTCAGTCTGCCCAAATCCTTCCATCAACTTAATACCTGTCAGTTTATAGAAAGTTTCATACACAGCTGGATTCAACGCTTCACCAGCAATCGTACAATATTGCAATGATGACAAATCATATTTAGTCAAATCTTCCCGAATCAAGAAACGGAAAATTGTTGGAGGAGCACAAAGAGAAGTTATCTTGTAATCCTGAATCATACGAAGCATATCAGCTGGCGTAAACTTCTCATGGTCATAAACGAAAACTGTTGCTCCTGCAATCCATTGACCATAAAGTTTTCCCCAAACAGCTTTACCCCAACCAGTATCAGCAATGGTCAAATGCAAACTATCACGATGCAAGTTATGCCAATAACACCCCGTTGTAATATGACCAAGCGGGTAAGTAAAATCGTGCGCAACCATCTTTGGATTTCCTGTTGTTCCTGAAGTAAAATACAACAATGAAATATCATCATTACTATTAGCATGTACAGGACGTACAAAGGCTGGCACATTTTCCCATTCTTTATGAAAATCATGGAAACCGGAAGGAACAAATGGTCCGACTGAAACTACGTGTTCAATCGTGGGAGATTCAGGAAGCGCGTCCTCTATATGTTTGGTAATAACTTCTTCTCCCGCGCAAACAATCATCTTAATATCGGCGGCATTAGCACGATAAACAATATCTTTCTTTGTCAATAAATGCGTTGCAGGAATAACTACAGCCCCCAGCTTATGCAAAGCAATAATTGAAAACCAAAACTCATAACGGCGTTTCAATATCAGCATGACCATATCACCTCGTCCAATACCCAAGGATTGGAAATAGGCCGCTGTCTGATCTGTATATTTCTTCATTTCGGCAAATGTAAAGTCTATATGTTCCCCTTTATCATTTGTCCAACACAAAGCTTTCTTCTCTGGTTCTTCTTCTGCCCAAGCATCTACGACATCATACCCAAAATTAAAATTCTCGGGTACATTTACTTTAAAATTCTTTTTAAAGTCTTCTTGTGAAACAAAAGAAGTCTGACCTACAAATCTTTCCAACATAATCTTCTTCTTTATAAAATAACAGCCAAGAAACAAACTTTCTCTCCATCCAGAGCTTTCATTCCATGCGGCTGCTGTGAATCAAAATAAATACTATCTCCTTCTTCTAAGATCAATTGCTTCCCGTTAATCTCTATCATCATTCGTCCGCTAACTACATAATTAAATTCCTGCCCAGGATGTGAATTCCGATAAATTGGTTCATCTTCTGGTTTCGGGTGAACTGTAACCATAAAAGGATTACCTTTCCTTTGAGCAAAACCAGCTGCTAACGATTGATATTTATACGCCTTGACACGTTCTACAGCTACTCCTTTATTCTTTCGGGTAACAAAATAAGAACTCATTTTAGGTTCGTCACCAAACATCAATGTAGTTAGCTCGACTCCATAAGCCTTAGCAATCTGATGCAATACACTAACTGAAATATCAACTGATCCGCTTTCTATCCGATTATATTCATCAACTGAAATATGACATGTTTGAGCGACTTCTTCAGGTGTTAGTTCTAAAGCCTCACGCAAACCGATCAGACGTTCCGCTATTTGTTTAATTTGTTCATCCATGATATATCCTTTATAATAATGATTTTCAAAGATAGAAAATAAAATAACAAAAATCCAGTAAAATCAACAAACAATTAGCAAATAGGAATTTTATGCATAAAAAAAGGGCATATCGCAAACGATATACCCTTCATATGCTTTATCAAATTATCAAGCATCTCCTTTGGGAACGAAATCCTCAAAATTAGCTGTTTTGTTTTCTGCCTGAGCTTTACCAGCAGTCATCATTTCCTCGAATTTTCTCAAGTTATCTTGCAAAGCTAAATATAAACGATGAGCGTTATCCGGAGTTAAAATAATACGGCTCTTAACTTGCGCTTTAGGAGCACCCGGAACAACGCGGATAAAGTCTAAGATAAATTCTGAAGCAGAATGAGAGATAATGGCTAAGTTAGCATAAGTTCCTTGAGCCATTTCATCAGACAGCTCTACTTGGATTTCATTGTTTGTTGTTTTATTTTCTTCCATGATTGTTAAATATAAAAGTTATACGCTTGCAAATATACATACTTAATTGGAATAATCCGCAAAAAAACAAGAATTGTATAAACAGAGAAATTGGGTCAGTCTTCGCAATACATAATTATAAAAGCAAAAGCGGCTACTTTCACAAGCAGCCGCTTTCCAGTTGTGTTTTTAATTCTCAATTCTTTAGACCAATGTAAAAATACCTTTGTGTTTTCTCTGTTTCGCTTAACGCTCAATACGAAACAGTGTTTAGTGCTAATCAAAATCTTATTGTACTGCAAAAATACAGAGATTATTTATAGTAACTAAATAATATCCGAACAAAATCTATGTTTATCATGAATTTCACGAAAAAAGATCCGTCTTTATAACTCAATAAAAAACTTTGACTATAATAAAAACAATTAGGGCAAACTATAATAATATATAGTCTGCCCTAATTTAAATATTTCAATAATCAAATTCAGTCTTTGTCCATTTCATTGAAATCAACAACATTCTTTCGATTAGCCATGATTCGATCGAAATCATCTTTCGCACCTACAACCAATCTATCAAATTCGCGTTGACCTGTACCAGCCGGAATCAAATGTCCACAAATAACATTTTCTTTCAAGCCTTCCAAATAGTCAACCTTACCATTGATAGCAGCCTCATTCAATACTTTGGTTGTTTCCTGGAATGATGCAGCTGACATAAAGCTATTAGTCTGCAATGCAGCACGTGTAATACCTTGAAGAATCTGATTAGCTGTTGCAGGAATAGCATCACGAACTTCGACTAACTTCATATCACGACGCTTCAACATACTATTCTCATCTCTCAGTTTACGAGCTGTAACGATCTGACCAGCTTTTAATGTTTGAGAATCACCCGGATCAGTAACAACTTTCTTACCCCAAATACGATCGTTCTCATCCATTACTTCCAACTTGTCAACAACTTGTTGTTCCAAGAATCGTGTATCTCCTGGATCTACAATTTCAACCTTACGCATCATCTGACGAACAATGACTTCAAAGTGTTTATCATTGATCTTCACACCCTGCAGACGATACACATCTTGAATTTCGTTTACGATATATTCCTGTACAGCTGTAGGTCCCATGATAGCCAAAATATCCGAAGGTGTAATTGCACCATCTGATAACGGCATACCTGCACGAATATAATCGTTTTCCTGAACCAACAATTGCTTAGACAGAGGAACCATATACTTCTTAACTTCACCAAGTTTAGAAGTTACCGTAATTTCTCGATTACCACGTTTGATCTTACCAAAGCCAACTTCACCATCAATTTCAGAAACGACAGCTGGGTTAGACGGATTACGAGCTTCAAACAATTCTGTAACTCGAGGCAAACCACCCGTGATATCACCGGCTTTACTTACAGCACGCGGAATCTTAACCAAAACTTCACCAGCCTTGATAGAATCGCCTTCTTCCTTCACTACGTGAGCACCTAACGGCAAAGAATAGTTCTTCAAATAGTTTCCGTTTTCATCCACAACATGAGCTGCAGGAGCTTTTGTCTTATCCTTAGATTCAATGATAATCTTTTCTTTAAGACCTGTTGTTTCATCACTTTCAACTTTGTAAGTAACATTTTCAATGACGCTTTCAAATTCAATCTTACCAGAAACTTCTGATACGATAACAGCATTGAACGGGTCCCATTCGATGATTACATCACCTTTCTTAACAAGATCACCACTATTGAAGAACAACTTAGAACCATAAGGTATATTGTTCGTCATCAATACAATCTTTGTATTCGGATCGATCAAACGCATTTCGGCCAAACGGCTTACTACAACCTTATGTTTCTTTCCATTTTCCTCGGCTTCAACAGCACGTAATTCTTCTATTTCAAGTAAAGCACTATCATACTTACAAGCTATGCTGTTTTCTGTTGCAACGTTTGATGCAATACCACCGACGTGGAATGTACGAAGTGTCAACTGTGTACCCGGCTCACCGATTGACTGAGCTGCAATAACACCCACAACTTCACCTTTCTGAACCATTTGATTGGTAGCCAAGTTTCGACCATAACACTTAGCACAAACACCTTTCTTTGATTCACAAGTAAGTACTGAACGAATTTCCACACTTTCGATCGGAGAATCCTGAATCTTCTTAGCTGCATCTTCGCGGATTTCTTCTCCGGCTTTCACGATCACCTCTCCTGTCAACGGATGAATTACATCATGAACAGAAACACGACCTAAGATTCTCTCATACAAAGAAGCGATCACTTCTTCATTATTCTTTAATTCAGTACATACCAAACCACGCAATGTGCCGCAATCTTCTTCATTGATAATCACATCATGCGATACATCCACCAAACGACGAGTCAAATAACCAGCATCGGCAGTCTTCAAGGCTGTATCAGCCAAACCTTTACGAGCACCGTGAGTAGAAATAAAATACTCCAACACAGACAAACCTTCCTTAAAGTTTGAAAGAATCGGGTTTTCAATGATCTGACCACCTTCAGCACCACTCTTCTGCGGCTTAGCCATCAAACCACGCATACCTGACAACTGACGAATCTGCTCTTTAGAACCACGGGCTCCAGAATCCATCATCATGAAAATTGAATTGAATCCATCGTTGTCTGCTGTCAATTGCTTAATCAAGATATTTGACAACTTACTATTAACATGCGTCCAAGTATCAATGATCTGGTTATATCGTTCATTGTTTGTGATGAAACCCATATTATAGTTGGCCATGATCTGCTCTACTTCATCATAACCTTCCTTCACAAGGGCATCCTTCTCAGGCGGAATAAGAACGTCTGCCAAATTAAATGACAAACCACCCTTGAAGGCCATATAATATCCTAAGTTCTTGATATCATCCAAGAACTGAGCAGTACGAGCTACACCACAAGCCTTGATAACTTTACCAATAATATCACGTAAAGCTTTCTTTCCTAAAACTTCATTCAGATAGCCAACTTCTTTAGGTACGAATTCATTAACCATCAAACGTCCTACAGATGTTTCAACCATCTTCTTGACTAAATTTCCATTTTCATCCAGATCTTCTACATAAACCTTGATCGGAGCATGGATATCCAATTTCTTTTCGTTGTAAGCAATTGTTGCTTCCTCCGGTCCGTAGAAGACCAAACCTTCGCCTTGAGTACCTTTTCTCAGTTTAGTAATATAATACAAACCAAGTACCATATCCTGAGAAGGCACAGTGATAGGAGCTCCATTGGCCGGATTCAAAATGTTATGAGAAGCAAGCATCAACATTTGAGCTTCCAAAACAGCTTCATTACCTAAAGGCAAGTGAACAGCCATCTGGTCCCCATCGAAGTCAGCATTGAACGCTGTACAAGCCAACGGATGCAATTGGATAGCCTTTCCTTCAATCAATTTCGGCTGGAAAGCCTGGATACCCAAACGGTGCAATGTAGGGGCACGGTTCAATAAAACAGGGTGACCCTTCATTACGTATTCCAGAATATCCCAAACAACCGGTTCTTTTCTGTCTACGATTTTCTTCGCTGATTTTACGGTCTTTACAATACCACGTTCAATCAGTTTTCGAATAATAAACGGCTTATACAATTCGGCTGCCATTCCTTTGGGCAAACCACATTCGTGCATTTTCAACTCAGGACCAACGACGATTACAGAACGAGCTGAATAGTCAACACGCTTACCCAGCAAGTTCTGACGGAAACGTCCTTGTTTTCCCTTCAAACTATCAGATAAAGATTTCAACGGACGATTGGCATCTGTCTTAACAGCACTTGACTTACGTGAATTATCAAATAATGAGTCAACTGCTTCCTGAAGCATACGCTTTTCATTACGTAAAATAACTTCCGGTGCCTTGATATCAATCAATCGTTTCAAACGATTATTTCGAATAATTACTCGACGATACAAATCGTTCAAATCTGATGTAGCAAAACGACCACCATCCAGCGGAACCAACGGACGCAATTCGGGAGGAATAACCGGAATTACTTTCATAATCATCCATTCCGGCTTATTTTTACCCTTTGAAGCACGGAAAGATTCCACAACCTGCAGACGCTTCAAAGCTTCATTCTTGCGTTGCTGAGAACTATCAGTACTTGCACGGTGACGCAATTCATACGACAATGAGTCTAAATCCAGACGAGTTAGCAAATCGTAAACAGCTTCTGCTCCAATTTTCGCAATGAACTTGTTCGGATCAGAATCTTCCAACAGTTGATTTTCCTTAGGAAGATTATCCAGGATCTCTAAATATTCTTCTTCAGACAACAGATCCAATTCTGCAACAGAATCTACACAACCCGGCTGAATGACAACATAGCGTTCATAATAGATAATGGCATCCAACTTTTTGGTCGGCAAACCTAACAAATAACCTATTTTGTTAGGAAGCGAACGGAAGTACCAAATGTGAGCAATAGGAACTACCAAATGGATGTGTCCCATACGTTCACGACGAACTTTCTTCTCGGTAACTTCCACACCACAACGATCGCAGACAATACCTTTATAACGGATTCTTTTATATTTACCGCAATGGCATTCATAATCCTTAATAGGACCAAAAATACGTTCGCAAAACAAACCATCACGTTCAGGCTTGTAGGTACGATAGTTGATCGTTTCTGGTTTGAGCACTTCTCCACTTGAATTTTCCAGAATTTCCTCCGGAGAAGCCAAACCAATGGTTATTTTAGTAAAGTTACTCTTTATCTTGTTATCTTTTCTAAAGGCCATATTTTATGTTTATAAAGAGTTATCAATTGATAAAAGTAGACAAGCCCATTTAGGCTCATCTACTTAATATTATGTGATTTATTATTCCAAAGTCAAGCTTAAACCAAGACCTCTCAACTCATGAAGTAACACATTCAAAGATTCAGGAATACCCGGTTGTGGCATCGGATCACCTTTTACTATTGCTTCATAAGCTTTTGAACGACCTACAACATCATCAGACTTGATTGTCAGGATTTCCTGCAAAACATGCGCTGCACCAAATGCTTCAAGCGCCCAAACTTCCATTTCTCCGAAACGCTGACCACCAAACTGTGCCTTACCTCCTAACGGCTGCTGCGTAATCAATGAATACGGACCAATTGAACGGGCATGCATCTTATCGTCAACCATGTGTCCCAATTTCAAGAAGTAAGTTACACCAACGGTTGCCGGCTGGTCAAAACGTTCACCCGTACCACCATCATACAAATAAGTCTTACCATAACGTGGAATACCAGCCTTATCTGTCCAGGCATTCAAATCATCTAATGAAGCACCATCGAAGATCGGAGTGGCAAACTTAACATTCAAATTACGTCCTGCCCATCCTAATACAGCTTCGAAGATCTGGCCCAAGTTCATACGAGAAGGCACACCCAGCGGGTTCAAACAAATGTCTACAGGAGTACCATCTTCCAAGAACGGCATATCTTCCTGACGAACGATCTTTGAAACAATACCTTTGTTACCGTGACGTCCGGCCATTTTATCACCTACCTGAATTTTACGTTTCTTAGCAATATAAACTTTTGCCATCTGTACAATACCTGTAGGTAATTCATCACCGATAGTCAAATCGAACTTCTTACGACGTAACTCAGCATCAAGTTCTTTATATTTCTTCAAATAATTCAAGATAACCTGCTTGATTAACTCATTCTTTGCATCATCTGTTGTCCAAGCACTCACTTGAATTGCATTGAAGTCTAATTCTTCCAACACACGACGAGTGAACTTAGCACCCTTCGCAATGATTTCAGAATTCATATAATCTTTTACACCTTGAGAAGTCAAACCTTCTGTCAAAGTCATCAACTTATTAACCAAAAGATTCTTCAACTCAGCCATCTTTACTTCGTATTCTTCATCAAGCTTCGGTAAGACAGCCTTTTCTGTGGCCTTAGTCTTACGCTTCTTAACAGCCTTAGAGAACAACTTCGTATCAATAACGACACCTCGCAAAGAAGGAGTAGCCTTTAATGAAGCATCTTTCACATCTCCTGCTTTATCACCAAAAATAGCACGCAAAAGCTTTTCTTCTGGAGATGGATCAGATTCTCCCTTCGGTGTAATCTTACCAATCAAAATATCTCCAGGTTCTATTCGTGCACCTACGCGGACAATACCTCTTTCATCCAAATCCTTGGTTGCATCTTCGCTAACATTTGGAATATCTGAAGTAAGTTCTTCCATGCCTCGTTTTGTCTCACGAACCTCCAAGATATATTCATCTACATGTACTGAAGTAAAGAAGTCTTCACGAACCATACGTTCATTCAGTACAATAGCATCCTCATAGTTATATCCCTTCCACGGCATATAAGCAACTTTCACATTCTTACCCAAAGCCAATTCACCTTTTTCAGTAGAATATCCTTCAGTCAGAATATCACCAGCTTTCACTCGTTGACCACGATGACAAATAGGACGCAAGTCAACAGTTGTTGACTGGTTCGTCTTACGCCATTTCGGAATATTATATGTCTTAACCGCATCTTCGAAGCTAACGAACTCTTCATCTTCTGTACGGTCATATTTAATCTTAATACAAGTTGCATCAACAAATACAACTTCTCCTTCACGTTCAGCGATAATCTGAGTACGTGAATCACGTGCAACTTGAGCCTCAATACCCGTTCCAACAATAGGAGCATCGGTTCTCAACAATGGAACTGCCTGACGCATCATGTTTGATCCCATCAACGCACGGTTAGCATCGTCATGTTCCAAGAACGGAATTAAGGAAGCTGCGATTGAAGCAATCTGGGTTGGAGAAACATCCATCAGATTTACTTCTTCAGGAGCAACAACAGGGAAATCTGCTTCCAATCTTGACTTAACTTTATCACGAACAAAATGTCCTTCATCATCCAAAGGAGCATTACCCTGTGCAATAATTTTACCTTCCTCTTCTTCTGCTGTATAATATTGTAATCCCTCTTCAGAAAAATCTACCTGAGCATTGACTACCCGACGATAAGGCGTTGCGATAAATCCTAAGTCATTAATCTTTGCATACACACAAAGAGATGAAATCAAACCGATATTCGGACCTTCAGGCGTTTCAATAGGACACAAACGACCATAATGAGTATAGTGAACGTCTCGCACCTCAAATCCTGCACGATCTCTAGACAAACCACCAGGACCTAACGCAGACAAACGACGCTTATGAGTAATTTCAGCCAGCGGGTTGGTCTGATCCATAAACTGAGACAAGGCATTCGTTCCGAAGAATGAATTAACTACTGAAGAAATTGTTTTAGCATTGATCAAATCAATCGGAGTGAAGACTTCATTGTCGCGTACATTCATTCGCTCACGAACCGTACGAGACATACGAGCCAAACCTATACCAAACTGATTATATAACTGCTCGCCTACTGTACGTACACGACGGTTACTCAAGTGGTCAATATCATCAACAATTGCTTTTGAGTTGATCAGTTCGATCAGATATTTTATAATTTCAATGATATCTTCTTTCGTCAATACCTTAATATCATCGCTGATAGAAAGGTTTAATTTCTTATTAATACGATAACGACCTACATCTCCTAAGTCATAACGCTTTTCAGAGAAGAACAAGTTGGTAATAACTTCCCGTGCACTTGCTTCATCTGCAGGCTCAGCATTTCGTAACTGACGGTAAATATAAAGTACAGCCTCTTTTTCAGAGTTACTTGGGTCTTTCTGCAATGTATTATAAATAATTGCATAGTCAGACAAGTTTTGGTCTTCACGATGCAACAGAATATTCTGAGCACCTGATTCAAGAATTGCATCGATATTATCGTCATCAAGGACAGATTCACGATCAACAATTACATCATTACGTTCAATAGAAACAACTTCGCCTGTATCTTCATCAGCAAAATCCTCTACCCAGGTTTTCAACACACGAGCAGCTAACTTACGGCCAACCAACTTCTTTAAATTAGCCTTCGTTACTTTAACTTCTTCTGCCAAATTAAAGATTTCAAGAATATCTTTATCGCTTTCAAAACCAATAGCTCGCAAAAGAGTGGTTACAGGCAATTTCTTTTTACGATCGATGTAAGCATACATGACATTATTAATGTCTGTAGCAAACTCAATCCAAGATCCTTTAAATGGGATAATACGTGCAGAGTACAACTTCGTACCGTTAGCATGCACACTTTGACCAAAGAATACGCCCGGCGAACGATGCAACTGCGAAACCACAACACGTTCTGCTCCATTAATCACGAAAGTACCGCGCTCAGTCATATATGGGATAGGCCCCAAATATACATCCTGAATCACCGTATCAAAATCTTCATGATCCGGATCGGTACAATACAACTTTAATTTCGCTTTTAATGGGACACTATATGTTAAGCCTCGTGAAATACATTCATCAATAGAATAACGAGGTGGATCAATATAGTAATCTAAGAACTCCAACACGAAATTGTTACGCGTATCTGCAATAGGGAAATTCTCTGCAAATACTTTATACAAACCCTCCTTTTTTCTCTTCTCGGGAGGCGTGTCGAGTTGCAGGAAGTCTCTGAAGGACTTCAATTGCACTTCGAGGAAATCTGGATATGGTAAAGAATTCTTTATCGAAGCAAAATTAACTCTTTGATTTACATCTGTTGAAGACATCTAGTAACGATTTTATTGAACTTATTGAAATTATAGACACAAAAAGGTTAAGAATCTCCGTCTCCGAAGATTCCTAACCGACTCCCTGATTACCAGGTTTTTGAAATATTAGTTAAGCTCAACTTCTGCGCCAGCGTCTTCCAAAGCCTTCTTCAAAGCTTCAGCATCTTCTTTTGAAATGCCTTCTTTAACTTTGCTAGGAGCTGCGTCTACTAAGTCTTTAGCTTCCTTCAAACCAAGACCACAGTGTTCCTTAACGGCCTTAACAACCTGTAATTTAGCTGCACCAGCTGATTTCAGGATTACATCGAAAGAAGTTTTTTCTTCTACAGCAGCAGCGCCTGCAGCAGCAGGACCAGCAACAGCTACAGCTGCAGCAGCAGGTTCGATACCATATTCTTCTTTCAGAATTGTTGCCAATTCACTAACTTCTTTTACGGTCAGGTTTACTAATTGTTCTGCAAAAGCTTTCAAATCTGCCATTTTTGTATGATTTAAATGATTATTTTTTACTTGATTAATTTATTATTTTCTTTCTTCCAAGGTCTTTAACAAGCCGTGGATAGTTTGTCCTGATGACTGCAAAGCAGAGATAACATTCTTTGCCGGAGATTCCAACAAAGCGATAACGTCTGCAATAAGTTCGTTTTTGCTCTTGATATTTACCAAAGCCTCCAAAGATGAAGCGTCGTAGAAGCTTTCCTGTACATAAGCAGCTTTCAACTGAGGTTTACCTTCACCTTTTGTATCCTTAGTAAATTCTTTGATCAGGCGAGCGGGAGCATTAGCAACTTGTGAAAACATCACAGCTGTATTGCCCTTTAATGCTGTATACAGAGGTGAAAAATCACCTTCTACATTTTCAAGTGCTTTCTTAAGCAAATTGTTCTTAACAACTACCAGCTTAACATCACTCTTGAAGCATTCTCTTCTCAGACGACTTGTTGTTTCAGCATCGATAGCTTCAATATCCGTCAAATAGAAGTTAGGATACTCCTGCAATGTGGCAGTAAGTTGTTCTATAATTACACCTTTATCTTCCTTTCTCATTGCTGTTCAATTGTTTTTAAAGTTCATCAACTGATTTTGGGTCAATTTTAATACCCACACTCATAGTACTTGAAAGATAAATGCTCTTTATATATGTACCTTTAGCAGCAGACGGTTTCAATTTAATCAAAGCTGAAATAAATTCCTTTGCGTTGTCGCGAATCTGATCAGCATTAAATGAAACCTTACCGATTGATGTGTGAACAATACCTGCTTTGTCAACCTTGAAATCGATCTTACCCTGCTTAACTTCTTTAACAGCGTTACCGATTTCGTTAGTAACTGTACCACTCTTAGGGTTTGGCATCAAACCACGAGGACCTAATACACGACCCAGAGCACCAATTTTACCCATGATTGACGGCATAGTGATGATTACGTCAACATCAGTCCAGCCACCTTTGATCTTATTGATATATTCATCCAAACCTACATAGTCAGCACCTGCTGCAGTAGCTTCTGCTTCCTTGTCTGGAGTACACAATGCAAGAACCCGAATCTGCTTACCAGTTCCATGAGGCAATGAAACAACACCTCTTACCATTTGATTGGCCTTACGGGGATCAACTCCTAAACGGACGTCTACATCTACAGAAGCATCAAACTTGGTAGTAGTAATTTCCTTTACCAAAGCAGCAGCTTCCTTCAATGAATAAGTCTTCCCAGCTTCAATCTTACCTAAAGCCAACTTTTGATTTTTTGTAAGTTTACTCATTTCAATTGAAGTTTATTAATTATTACCCGGGAATGCCCCTTTAACAGTGATACCCATACTTCTAGCTGTTCCAGCAACCATCTTCATGGCTGATTCAACAGTAAAGCAGTTTAAATCTTGTAACTTGTCTTCTGCAATTGTTTTTACCTGATCCCAAGAAATTTCTGCAACTTTCTTACGATTCGGCTCAGCAGAACCACTCTTCACTTTTGTAGCTTCCAACAACTGAACTGCTACTGGAGGAGTTTTAACGACAAAGTCGAAAGACTTATCAGCATAATAAGTAATTACTACAGGTAATACCTTACCAGCCTTGTCTTGGGTTCTGGCATTAAATTGCTTGCAAAACTCCATAATATTAATACCCTTAGAACCTAAGGCCGGTCCTACTGGGGGAGAAGGGTTTGCTGCTCCTCCTTTAATTTGCAATTTGATTTGTCCAGCAACTTCTTTAGCCATTTTCTAAAAATTTTAGATATATAACATCAATAACCGAAAGAATAAGTACTTTTCGTAACCAGAGCTCTTATTCTTTCTCCACTTGCATATAACCGAGCTCAAGAGGAGTTTTCCGTCCGAAGACTTTAACCATCACCTTCAGCTTCCGTTTCTCGGCATTGACTTCTTCGATGATACCACTAAATCCGTTAAACGGACCAAAAGTGATCTTCACATTCTCACCCACTACAAATTGGATATCCATATCTTCGGGCTGTTCCTGCATTTCATCAACCGTACCTAAAATACGATTAACTTCTGCCGGACGAAGAGGTACCGGATTATCCGATCCACCTAAAAAGCCGATGATATTGGGAATGTTTCTCAATCGATGAGCTACCTCTCCCACCAAAGCAGCTTCTACTAATACATAACCAGGCAGATAAGCACGTTCTTTCATTACTTTCTTCCCGTTACGGACTGTAAAAGTCTTTTCAGTAGGGATCAATACCTGCGATACGTACTCTCCTAAATCAGTATTCTTTATTTCAGCTTCCAGATACTCTTTCGCCTTGTTTTCCTTCCCGCTGATAGCACGAAGAACATAAAATTTCTTTTGAACGTCAGACATACCCTTACACTAATTAAAAGATTTTTTCGTAGAAGAAACGCATCACACCTTCAAAGCTCATGTCAATAACAAAGATAACGACAGAAATGATAAGGGAAGCAAACATAACCACTACTGCGCTATTTGACAACTCTGCTCTTGTAGGCCAAGAAACCTTATATACAAGCTCGTTATAAGATTCTTTAATATATTCAAATATCTTCTTCATTGAATAGTTATTTTTAGCACGGAACGAGAGGCTCGAACTCCCGACACCTGGTTTTGGAGACCAGTGCTCTACCAACTGAGCTAGTTCCGTAAATAGCCAGTCCTATGATAGGACTGGCTCTATATAATGGAAATTAGTTTTCCAATTCTGTGATCTGACCAGCACCTACTGTACGGCCACCTTCACGGATAGCGAAACGCAAACCTACGCTACATGCTACCGGATAGATCAAATCTACATCGATAGTTACGTTATCACCCGGCATAACCATTTCAGTTCCTTCCGGCAAAGTGATTTCACCTGTTACATCCAAAGTACGGATATAGAACTGAGGACGATAGTGGTTGTGGAACGGAGTGTGACGACCACCTTCTTCTTTCTTCAAGATATAAACTTCAGCTTTGAACTTAGAGTGAGGCTTAACCTGACCCGGGTGGCAGATTACCATACCACGCTTAACTTCGTTCTTATCGATACCACGAAGCAACAGACCTACGTTATCACCAGCTTCACCCTGATCCAATAACTTACGGAACATTTCAACACCTGTTACAACAGATTTCTTTCCGTCAGCACCTAAACCGATGATCTGAACTTCATCACCTACCTTAACAACACCTGTTTCGATACGACCTGTTGCTACAGTACCACGACCAGTAATTGAGAAGATATCTTCAACCGGCATCAAGAACGGCTTATCGATTTCACGCGGAGGCAGAGGAATCCAAGTATCGCAAGCATCCATCAATTCCATGATCTTTTCTTCCCATTTCGGATCGCCATTCAAAGCACCCAGGGCAGAACCACGAATGATAGGAGTGTTATCGCCATCATATCCGTAGAATGAAAGCAATTCACGCATTTCCATTTCTACCAATTCCAGCATTTCTTCATCGTCAACCATATCGCACTTGTTCAAGAAAACAACCAAACGCGGTACGTTTACCTGACGAGCCAACAGGATGTGTTCACGAGTCTGAGGCATAGGACCATCAGTAGCAGCAACTACGATGATAGCACCATCCATCTGAGCAGCACCAGTTACCATGTTCTTTACATAGTCGGCGTGACCCGGACAGTCAACGTGAGCATAGTGACGGTTTGCAGTCTGATATTCTACGTGAGCTGTGTTGATAGTGATACCTCTTTCCTTTTCTTCAGGAGCATTATCGATAGAATCGAAAGAACGCTGTTCTGAAAGACCTTTCTTTGCCAATACTGTAGTGATTGCAGCTGTCAAAGTTGTTTTACCGTGGTCAACGTGACCAATCGTACCAATGTTAACATGTGGTTTCGATCTGTCAAATTTCTCTTTTGCCATAACTTAATTGTTCTTTATATGATTAATAATTTATTCGATTTAATCAGAGCCTAAACCGAGACTTGAACTCGGGACCTCTTCCTTACCAAGGAAGTGCTCTACCGCTGAGCTATTTAGGCATTTGAGCGGAAAACGGGACTCAAACCCGCGACCCCCAGCTTGGAAGGCTAGTGCTCTATCAACTGAGCTATTTCCGC
>OMCH01000069.1_pt1 | contig 57103 bp, 39 predicted proteins | sample 1674341 | NCBI WGS metagenome assembly OMCH01 (sample SAMEA103958164, study PRJEB25191) | human gut metagenome | biome: human-associated habitat [ENVO:00009003]; feature: intestine environment [ENVO:2100002]; material: feces | place: Germany | collected 2013/2015
GACAAGAAGTTCTTTCTTTTCCGTATCGCCAATTTATATGCTTATCCCCACTAAAAATCTACTGACCCCAATCACAGCCACCGTAAACGCCCCGACCGATGTGACCACACCGGTGTTGACACTCGGCTTCAGATGCGGTCTGTCCACTCGGTCTGCCACATAGCCGGCGGCAAAAGCCATAGCCAGACCCGCCGCAGTGCCGATAATTGCTCCGACAAGCAAATCGCCTGGATAATGCACTCCAAGATAGACGCGCGAATAGGAATTAAGCACCGCCCACGCAAAAATGAAAAGACTGAGTTTGCGGTTGGCAAACAGCAATATCAAAAATGAGGCAAGAGCGAACGAATTGGCTGCGTGACACGACGGGAAGCCGTAGGAACCGCCTCGATAGCCCCCGACAATATGCACCATCTCCGACAATGGATTCGCTGGATTGGAGGGGCGCAGCCGGCACACTTCCGGACGTATCAGCGTGGCACACACTTGGTCGGCTATCGTAATCGCCAACGCAACGCACACCAGCACTGCAAGCGTCTGCCGCCACCGGTAATTGCGCACCACGGCAAACAGCACCGCTGCATACATTGGCACCCATATCCATTTGCCTGTAAACAGTTTCATGAAGACATCAAAATATGGCGCATGCAAGCCGTTGAGTGCCAGAAACACTTGTGTGTCTATCGTATTCAGCCAGTCTATCATAATGGATTATCGTTTGTCAAGATCATCATACAGTTTCTGCAGGAATGCCTTTCCAGGCAGCAGATTGCGTCCTTTTTCAGAGCCCTCGTCAAGCATCACCTTTTCTCCGTCAAGGTTATAGACCAATTGGTTGGTGTCGGTCACCATTCCGAAAAACGACGGCTCGGTGAAATATCCGAAATGCGGCGACGCCGGATTAAGCATATTCTTGCTGAATATAAATTCACTGTGGTCAATGCCAAGCTGGTAAAGCAACGTGGCCGCTATGTCGATTTGCGACGCTGGGACATCGATTTTCATCGGAGCCGCGACAGCACCGCCAACCAACACGAGCGGTATGCGGTGGCGCGCCAACGGGTCGTCAAGATGATGCGGATAGGCTCCCTGATGGTCGGGGACAAGCAGCACAACCGTGTTTTTCCACATCGGCAATTTCCGCAATTCATCCACAAACTTGCCCAGACAGTCGTCGGTGTAGGCGAATGCATTCTTCACCTTGTCGTCAAACTTATGAAACGGCACTTCAAACGGCTCATGGCTGCTCGACGTCTGCAAGATTCTGAATATCGGCCTCCGCGGATTCGGCTCGGTTTTAAGGTCGGCGAGCATCCGTTCAAACACCAGATGGTCGGGCGCTCCCCACTTGCCTGTACGGTCTTTCAGCGGGAAATCCTTGTCCGATACCACCTTGTCGAATCCTGCCGACACCAGATATGCCAGCATATTGGTGAAATTGGCATCACCCCCATAATAATATTTCAAGTCGTAGCCCTCTCGCTTCATTGCCTTCGGTATCGACGGCAGATGCTCCACCTTCTCGGCAAATTTCATAATGCTCGTGCTCGGCTGTGCGGGATAGCCGCTGATTATCGACACCAGACCGCGGTCGGTGCGGAAACTGTTGCCCCAGAAATTAGTACAAGTCACGCCCTCCCTGCTCATGGCGTCAAGATTGGGTGCCACATTCTCACCGCCGAGCGACGGCAGCAAGTGGCTGCTGAAACTTTCGAGGATTATGAAAATCACATTGGGACGGTTCGTGGTAAACAGCCGCAGCACCGAGTCGGCATCAGTCACAGGCTTGTCGCGCAAAGCCTCCATCAGACGTTCCGCCTCGGCATTGTCCATAAAACGATATTGCGACGCGAAGTCGGTTTGATGCGCCATTGAATGCATAAAACTGAACAACGGATTTATCGCGGCGTGGTTCAGTCGCTGGTTCTGGCTGAAATATGCGGCCGACAGGTTCATTGTCGACGTCGTAAAACCGCCTCGGATTGGGATGAAGAGCACTCCTGTGAGGACTATAGCCACCGCCGTGGCGACTATCCGGGAACGCAATGTGGGCAGAAGCGGAACGTCTGCCGTCAAGATTTTCTGTAAAACCCAATACACCCCTGCGCCATAGACCGCAGCGGCAAGCAATCCCATAACCACAAACCAACCGCTGACACTCGCCACGGCATCGGCGGGCGACGTGAAGAAATAAAACACCGGCGTGGCGTCGAGACGGAAGCCCCAATAGCCATAAAGACACAAGTCGACCACAAACGACAGCGACACAACTGCAGCTGCCACCGCCGAATAAATGCAGGCGGCGTATCGCATTGCCCTGCCTGCCGTCCACACCGACGCCGCAGCAAGCAGTCCCGGCACAATGGCAAGGTAGCCTGCCATAGCCATGTCCATACGCAAGCCATGCCAAGTGGCGGCGCAAACGCCACCAAGTCCAACTCCGCGAAACAAAGAGTGGTAGCAAGCGATAAACACTGGATGCTGCAAGGCAAAGATTGCCACAAGCACCACATAAATGAGCAATAATTTGTATATGCGTTGTTTCATTGTTCCAAACATCTTGATAATTGGTGCAAAAGTACAAAAAAATGTACTAACCATCCAAGTCCTCGCAACAAACCGTATGCCCAGACATAAAAAAAGTGTGCCGATGTCGGTCGGCACACCATATTGTCAGAAATACAGTCTGTGGTTTTTACTTCTTGAAGAAGCGTTTGTACAAGCCCTCGAAGCCTTGTCCATGACGAGCCTCATCCTTTGCCATTTCATGAACAGTGTCGTGGATAGCATCGAGGTTCAACTCTTTCGCACGCTTTGCAATGCGCATCTTGTCGGCATTGGCGCCCGATTCTGCAGCCATTCGTTTCTCAAGGTTGGTCTTTGTGTCCCAAACCATGTCACCAAGCAGTTCGGCAAACTTCGCTGCGTGTTCAGCCTCTTCCCAAGCATAACGCTTGAACGCTTCTGCAACTTCAGGATATCCCTCGCGGTCTGCCTGACGCGACATTGCGAGATACATTCCCACTTCTGTGCATTCGCCGTTGAAATGAGCGTTGAGGTCCTTGATCATCTCTTCGTCGCAGCCTTTAGCCACACCAATCACGTGCTCTGTAACGAAATTCAAGCCTTCGTCTTCTTTCAATTCTTTGAATTTGCTTGCTGGAACACCGCACTGTGGGCATTTTTCTGGAGCTGTCTCACCTTCGTATACGTAACCGCATACTGTGCATATAAATTTCTTTGCCATAGTTGTAAGGATTTAATTTGTTTTATTTTATTAATGTTTCAATTCTGTTTCTTTCATGATTTCAATGCATTCGCGGCAATAGCCTCGATAGCAAACTTCCGTTTCTTGTATAACAAAATCGTGCCCATTTTGTTCAACATCAACCTTTTGCAACGGGATATCGATTATCCTGCCACAACGTTTGCACTGGAAGTGAGAATGCGGCGACGTGTCGCCGTCATAGTGCGCGATGTGCTTGTCGATTGTCAGTTCGAGAATCGCATCGTTCTCGCCAAGCAAGCGCAGCGTGTTGTAGACTGTGGTGCGCGACAAGGTCGGCATTTTTCCTATGAGGTCGTTGTAAATCATATCGACCGTGGGATGCGTCCTGTGGCTAAGGAGATACTCCATAATAGCAATTCGTTGTGCCGACGGTTTGATGTTGTGCGCTGTCAGGTGCGCGATTGCTTCTGTCATCATAGTTGTTTACATATCACATTTGAAATCATTACAAAAGTACGCATAATTTTCGTATCTACAAATTTTTTCATCACTTTTTTTGCATTTTCCTCAAAAAAAATTTTCCGCTAACAAAAAAAGCGGAAATCGGCGACACCGATTTCCGCAGACCAAACTATTTATTTTCAAGCAATTACTTGCCGTGATTGAATGTAATCGCCATACCAAGCACAACATTGAATTTTGCCGTGCTCAAAGGTATACCCTCTTTAGAATACTTAAACGGAATATAGTCCGAGCCAAAGAAGAAGTTGAAGCCCTTCGGACAGAAGTTGATTAAAGCTCCTAATGAATGTCCGAGGTTCGACGTTGAGAAGTTGACCGTTGCATTGAACCACTGCACCGGACGGAAGTTGGCAGAAGCCATCACCTCTGTCCACTTGCGAGGAGTTCCGAGTCGTGTAGACCACAGAAATCCGAATCCGATTTTATCATTGAGGATTGAATATTCACCGGCAAGGTTGAGCATCGTTTGCAACGACTGCGTGCGGCTTGCTCCAGTCTCATTCTGGAACCGCACCAATTTTCGCAGGTCTTCCTCCAGCTGGTCGCCCTCACGGCTGAGAGCCGAACTTCCATCGGGATCCTTTTCAGCCACAAGGTGATGGAAACCGTCATACACAAACTCGTCTGGATTTACCGACGCGTTAGAGCCTTTCCATGCAACGAAGCCCACATCAGTGAGCGAAGCCGACAACACGAGGTTGTCGAGCAGCTTGTACGAAGCGCCGAAGTCAAATCCCAAACCATTGCCAGCCACGCCAAACGAACCTGTGGAGATGTCGTCAATCTCGCCGTTGGGCTTATACTGAATGTCGATTGCGTCGGTGGTAAACATCTCTCCCTGCTCGCGCACGCTCCACTTGTCGGCGCTCATAGCCACGTCGATGGCATCGATGCGCGCGTCGGCATAAGCGACACCGGCGATGTATTTCACCTTTGCACCAATTCTAAATTTTTCTCCAAGGTTACGTGAATGTCCGAAAGCGAGCTCAAGGTAATTGGACGACTGCACCCGCGTGTCCTTTATATTATAAAATGTGGGAGCGCCGTTTACCTGACCTATCTTGGCAAACTCAAACAATTCATAGGGCAACGCTGCCGACGTAGCCGACTTCACGTTGATGCCGATGGTGTTGAAACCGCCAAGAGCCTTGAATCCTAACGACACCACACTGACGCCGGAGTTCACTTCCATATAGTTCCGGCTCTTCAAGCCGCTCAGAAACTCATCGTTGCCCACACTGCTGTGCAAGCCTGTAACCACCTCGCCATTTTTCTTAAACAGGAAGTTGTCAGCTCCCACATTGCTGTTCATACCAGCCGATATGCCGCCAATGGCAGGTATCGCCACATAATCATATTCGGGAGCGAACGCCGGGTTCAGATTGTGGCGCATTGGAAGATTCTCTGAGAAATATCCGTTTCGGGGAGTCTGCGCAGCCAATGGCAGGCAAAGCGAAGCCGCAAGCCCCAACATATATATTTTTTTCATCTTGTTGCTTTTTAGGTTAGTTTTTGATTGTCACACCCTGTGGCAGACGCGCCTTGAGTCCCACAAGAACATATTGCGTAGGTTTCAGAATGGTCACAGCGTCGCTGGTGTTGCCCTCCACATCAATGTCAATTTTGTCAAGTCGTCCGATAGCGCCTTCTTCTTTCTCTTTAAGCGTGATGGTGCGTTTCTGGGCAGCCTGTCCTTCTGCTCCCGGCGACACATTCACGGTCTTCGTGTATTCAATCACATCTGAAAGGTCGTTGCCTTCAACATCGCGCGGTGTTATCGACACTGCCACATCAAACGGCACAGTGCTGTAAATGTCGGCATCAATCTCCAGATCAAGGTTTTTAACCTTGTCGGAGAAGTCCTTGATGTCGTCGGCAAGGCCATCGACCCCGTCGCGGTACATAATGTGCGACCCGGCACCGAAGTCAAACGGCATATAGGCAACATATTCAACACTGCTGTGATATGTTTTGCCAAGTATGATATGATGCTCTTTTGTCTTGTCAACATTCACGTCGGCATTGATTTCCACTTCCGACGGAATCTTGTTAACCAATTTAGCGAGGTTGGGAACGAAAACCTTCGTATAGCCCGGCTCGGTCATTTTATCCGAGTTTGTGAGCAGTAATTTTGTAACGACGGGCTCTGTGGTGCCGGCATTGACGTCAATGTGCGCTGCCACCGTCTCATTTATGTATCTGCCGTTTTTGTCAAGGGCACGAAGGGTCAAATCTGCGCCAAACGGCACTCCTACAGGATTTGACACGTCAAGTTTAAGGCATATCGTGTTGAGATTCAACGATGTCGACTCGTCTGTCACGAGATCGGGCAAATCGCCCATATTCACAGTTTCCGGTTTGATAACCACGTCGGCATCAACTGTTCCGTGGATATCCTCAATCTGGAAGTCGGGCACATCGTAAACAAAAGTCAACTGCATTCCCGCCAGGTCGGCGGCAGTGACTCCATTCGCAACGCCCTCAAATGTACCGTTACAAACCACACGCTCATCGACTGTCATCTTATGGTTTTTGATGTCGGGAAGCTGACGCATGCCGACAATCGGCAGAGCCACCGAAAGACTTCCGTCGGAGGCGAATTTCTTATTTACCGTCAACTTGTTGGTGTTGTAATCCATTCCTTCGATTCCCGCGCCAAACTGCAGCATGTCGGGGAAATCCATCACGAAATTCTTAACTCCGGCGCCTGTAATCTTGCTCAGTCCTGGAGCCGTCAGTTTAAGATGCATGGTAGTGACTACCGGGCTGACGCTGAGCGACGTGATACGCTCCACTTCGGTCGGCATATTCTGAATGGCGTTGATTGTCATCGTCACGCTCATCGGCGTGGTCAAGTCAAGAGTAGGCAATGTGCCCGGAATTGACGGCACAGAGAAGTTGAAATACTCAGGGGTTGTGCTCAAGTCTTTTATCTGAACACGGTCAATCCTGTCAATGTCAAGCACGGTTGAGCCGTTGGATGTCAGAGCATACGCTCCATTCTCATCCACTTTCAGATTGTCTGTAAGATCAATCAGTCTCGAAAGAGTCAATGTGTCGGTAGTGCCAATGGGTGCGGCGATGCTTCCACCAACAGTGATGTCGGTGTTGATATTTGAAAGGTCAAAATCACTGTCGCATGAAATCATCAAGCCTGCCAGTCCCACACAAGCGACAACCGCAGCGCTTCCACGCTTCAAGGTCTGTCGTAAAATCATAATAATTAGTTTTAATTAGTTCGTTATTAAACAAAATTAATACTAATTATCGAGATTTCAAAAATTTTTGTCTAAAAAACAGTTTTATTCCATCATTTTTTCCATAAAGAGAAGATTTCAAATATGGAAGAGCGTTTTCTGAGATCAAAACTGTGTTTTGAAAAAGTCAGCGGCATTGCGGTCGGTCACCTCCGACACCTCTTCCACGCTCACGCCAAGCGTGTCGGCAATCTTCTCTGCAATCAGAGGTATATATGCGCTCTCGTTGCGCTTGCCGCGGTAAGGCACCGGCGTCAGATACGGGCAGTCGGTCTCAAGCAGTATGCGGTTCAATCCGATAGGTTTGAGAAGGTCGTCGACATGCGCGTTTTTAAACGTAACGACTCCATTGATGCCGAAATAGAAATCGCCATAACGGCGTATGCGGTGCAGGTCGGACAAAGAGCCTCCGAAACTGTGAAACACGCATTCGGGCAACGTGCGTCCGAAACCGTCAAACACATCACATATCTCATCAAGTCCATCGCGACAGTGGATGATTACGGGCAAGTCGCGCGACGCCGCCCAACGCAGTTGTTCGCTAAACGCCTTCATCTGCTCCTTGCGGTAGGTGCTGTCCCAATAAAGGTCGATGCCCACCTCTCCTACCGCCACAAATTTGTGGTCGTCGAAATGGCTCTCGGTGGCATCCAGCTGTTCAATCCAGTCTGCCTCGACCGATGTCGGATGCAACCCCATCGCCATAGAAGTGTAGCCGGAATATGCCTCATGAGTGTCTACCATGGCGTCGTATGTGTGCATATCCACATTAGGAAGCACCAGATGGCGGAGTCCAGCCTTGCGGGCATGCTCCACCACCGCCTCACGGTCGTTGTCAAACTCCTCAAGATATATGTGAGAATGCGTGTCGATCATCTTATTTTTTCCTCCCCATCACCATTTTGTCGAACGCCTCGAAAAATGCCACTGCCTCCGGCGCAAGATCGGCAGAATGAAGTGCCTCCACAGCCTTGCGGCTATATTTCGCCACAGCGTCAAGGCAAATCTGACCGATATCGAGACGGTCGTAGATGCCGGTCACACCGGCTATCTTCTCGCCTGGATAAGCCGACTTGTTGCCGAGCCAGAACTCAAGCTCCTCCTTGTCGGCGCCTTCGGCTTTCTGCATTGCGTTGATGAGCATATATGTTTTTTTGTTGTTCATTATATCGCCGCCGATAGCCTTGCCAAACACATCGGGATCGCCATACACGTCGAGCCAGTCGTCCTGCAGTTGGAACGCCAGTCCGAGATTGACTGCGAAATCATACAGCGCATTGGCGTTGCGCTCGTCGGCGTCACCCATAACTGCGCCTATGCGTGCCGCTCCGGCAAGAAGCACCGACGTCTTCAAGCGAATCATCTCCATATACTCGTCGATGGTCACATCGGTGCGCGCCTCAAACTCCATGTCATACTGCTGTCCCTCGTAGACACCGATTGCCGTTTCGTTGAACTCCTTCAACAGGCGCATCGCTTTTTGCGGCTCCACACCGTCGACCACGAGCTGCGTGGCGAGGGTGAGCATGGTGTCGCCCGACAGGATGGCGGTATTGTCGTCCCATTTGTTGCAAACCGTAGGTTTTCCACGGCGCAGGTCTGCCTTGTCCATAACGTCGTCGTGGAGCAACGTGAAGTTATGATACATCTCTATGGCTGCCGCTTGCGGCAGAGCCTTGGCACTGTCACCGCCTACAGCGTCGCACGCGGCGAGCAAGATTACCGGGCGAAGGCGTTTGCCGCCTTGCTCGAGTCCGTAGACTATCGGTTTGTACAAGCCTTCGGGATTTCTCCCTGCAGGGCACGCTATAGTGTCGACGGCATTTCCCGCCATTTTGATATATTCCTCAAGTGTATGCATCGCTTTTTATGGTTTTATCAGTCTTGAAACAACTCGTTTGATTCGATTAATCAATTATGCAAAAATAGCGATTTATTTTGCTTATGCGCACAATATCTCTGAAAATATTTTTTCTCATAAAATAGGCGGCGCCTCGGGAAAGAAAATCGAGCAAGCTCTTTTCTTTCCTCTCGGCTTGCACTATCTTTGCATCTATGGACAATTTTTCGGTTACAATATTGGGATGCGGGTCGGCTAAACCCACCGTGCGCCACAACCCGAGCGCACAATTGGTATGTCTGAACTCAAAATCGTTTCTGATTGACTGCGGCGAGGGCACTCAGACTCAATTGATGCGCGCGCACTGCAAGTTCAACCGACTGCGCCACATATTCATCTCGCATCTGCATGGCGACCATTGTTACGGGCTGCCTGGACTGCTTTCAACAATGGGGCTGACCGGACTCGACGGCGAGACTGTGATACACCTGCCGGAAGAGGGAGTGCGGCTGTTCAAGCCATTGCTCGACTATTCTGCCCACGACCTCAACGTGCGCTTCGAGCCCTACGAATATGGCAACAACATCATTTATGAAGACCGCTCGCTGACGGTCAACACTGTGCCGCTTGTCCATCGGCTGCCTTGCGTGGGATTCGTGTTTCGTGAAAAGCCCAAGCCTCGGCACATAAACCCCGACGCTATCCAACGCTGGCAGGTGCCTACATGCTATCGCAACAACATCAAGGCTGGCGATGACTATGTGACGCCCGACGGCATCGTTGTGCCAAACAACGCTTTGACCACAGACCCCGATCCTGCGCGCGTGTATGCCTACATTTCCGACACGATGCCGCTGAAGGCCGTGGTCAGCGAGGTGGCAGGCGCCGACCTGCTCTACCACGAAGCGACTTTCCTCTCTGACTTGCGGCAACGCGCCAAGCAGACTCTCCACACGGTTGCCGCCGATGCGGCTGCCATTGCCCGTGACGCAAAAGTGAAACGGCTGGTTATCGGGCATTTCTCCTCGCGCTATATCAACGAGTCGATGTTGCTCGACGAGGCAAAAGCCGTTTTTCCCGACACGATTCTCGCCAAAGAAGGACTGACAATAAGCATCTAAGCACGCTGATGAATAAAAATTTGCCAGAAAAATTTGATTTTTCATTGCACAGTAAAAGAATTTACGTATCTTTGCAAACAAAATAACAACTTTATGCAGACTATGCAACTTACATATCATCGTCATCATCACGTCGACCTTTCCCCAAAAGAGGCTGGCCAGTTGGCTTTTGTGTAAGTTTCATATATGATTGACTACTAACGACCGATTATCCGCCTCATAGGATGACCGGTCGTTTTTTTATTTCTTAAAAAACTATGCTTAGAATTGCTGTACAATCAAAAGGCCGTCTCTACGACGAGACAATGGACCTGCTCTCTGAGGCAGGCATCAAACTTACCGCAGTGAAACGCTCATTGCTCGTGCCGTCGCGCAACTTCCCTGTCGAACTGCTGTTTCTGCGCGACGACGACATTCCCGACTCTGTGGCTACCGGAACTGCCGACCTCGGCATTGTGGGCTACAATGAGGTGCTCGAGAAACAACGCGACGTGACGGTAATCAAAAAACTGGGATTCAGCCGATGCCGCATCTCTCTGGCTGTGCCAAACAGCGCCGGCTACGACGGGCTGCAGTGGTTCAACGGCAAAAAAATAGCCACTTCATATCCGGTCATACTCTCCAAGTTCTTCCGCGACAACAACATCTCGGCAGAGCTGCACGAAATCAGCGGTTCGGTTGAAATCGCGCCGAGCATCGGTCTTGCCGACGCCATCTTCGACATCGTGTCGTCGGGAAGCACTCTCGTGAGCAACAACCTTAAAGAGGTGGAGAAGGTGATTGATTCAGAGGCTGTGCTCATCGGTGGAAAAGCCCTCGACGCCGAGAAGCAGGAGGTGCTCGACGAACTGCTGTTCCGCTTTGAGGCTGTAAAGGCGGCTTCAGGCAAGAAGTACATCCTAATGAACGTGCCGCGCACACAGCTCGACACGGTGCTGCAGATTCTGCCGGGCATCAAGAGTCCGACAGTGCTGCCTCTCGCCGACAAGGACTGGTGTTCGGTACACACCGTTCTCGAAGAAAAATTTTTCTGGGAAATCATCAACCGACTGAAGGCTGCCGGCGCTGAAGGCATACTGGTGTTGAACATTGAAAAAATGGTATTGTAGCAATGGAAATCAAGATTTACAAGTATCCCAAAGACACGAAGGATTTGCTGATTCGCGACTTCGACCCCAATCTCATTGGCGAGGCGGTGTCGGCTATCAGCGACATCATCAACGACATCGAAGAAAACGGCGATACTGCTTTGCTGAAATATGAGCGTCAATTCGACTGCCCATCAATCGAGTCGCTGAAGGTGACGGAGCAGGAGTTTGAGGAAGCGGAAGCCGCTGTCAGTCAAGAACTGAAGGATGCGATGAAGGTTGCGGCCGACAACATCCGCAAGTTTCACACCGCACAACTGATGGAGCCCATTGAGGTGGAAACGACCCCTGGCGTGGTGTGCCGGCAGAAAGCCGTGCCGCTCCACTCCGTCGGACTATATGTGCCTGGAGGCAGAGCGCCTTTGTTTTCAACGGCGCTGATGCTTGCCATCCCGGCACGCCTTGCCGGATGCCCCAAGATTGCCATCTGCACGCCTCCCGACAAGAGCGGTCGCGTCAACCCGACAATCCTTGTGGCGGCACGTCTGGCTGGCGTAACCGAGGTGTATAAGGCCGGAGGCGCACAGGCGATAGCGGCAATGGCATTCGGAACTGAAACAATACCAAAAGTAAACAAGATTTTCGGTCCCGGAAATCTTTACGTCATGCTTGCAAAGGCGTTTGTGGCGAAACAGACCCACACGCTTGTCGATTTGCCGGCAGGACCGTCGGAAGTGATGATTGTGGCTGATGAAACAGCCAATCCAACATTTGTCGCCGCCGATTTTCTGTCGCAGGCCGAGCATGGCCCCGACAGCCAGTCGATACTTGTCACCACAAGCGAGCGTCTTGCCGACGAAGTGGCTAAGAATGCCGTGGAGATGGCAAAAGAGTTGCCGCGCGTGGATTTAATAGAGCAGTCGTTGAAGAAAAGCCGCATAATTGTGGTGCGCACCGACGACGAAATGATGCGCATAGCCAACGAATATGCTCCGGAACACCTCATCATAAACCACGCCGATGCCGACAGGCTCGCCGAGATGGTGGAGAACGCCGGAAGCGTGTTTCTCGGTCAGTATGCCTGCGAAAGCGCCGGCGACTATGCCTCTGGCACAAACCATACGCTTCCCACAAGCGGCAATGCCACGGCTTACAGCGGCGTGAACATCGACAGCTTCATGAAAAAAATCACGTTCCAGCGACTGACGGCAGAAGGCATCGCCACGCTCGGTCCGGTGGTCGAAACTATGGCTGAGGGAGAAGGTCTGCTCGCACACAAATTGGCGGCGACCGTAAGAATTGAACAAGTAAAAAAGAGGTAAGATTATGGATTTGAAAAAGATTGTAAGAGAAAACATCTACAACCTGACGCCCTACAGTTGCGCCCGCACAGAGTTCAGCGGAAAGGCGTCGGTGTGGATCGACGCAAACGAAAGCCCGTACAACAATCCCTACAACCGCTACCCCGACCCGTTGCAAATGGAGCTCAAACGACGCATCGGGCAGATGCGCGGTGTCGTTGCCGACCAAATTTTCCTCGGTGTGGGCAGCGATGAATGCATCGACATGGTCTATCGCGTGTTCTGCCGCCCGGGCATCGACAACGTGGTGGCGATAGAGCCAACCTATGGCATGTATGAAGTGTGTGCGGAGGTCAACGATGTGGAATATCGCCGCGCTCCGCTTGCCGACGACTTCTCTATCGACATTCAAAAAATCTTTGAGCAAATCGACGACATGACCAAAGTGATATGGATATGCTCGCCCAACAACCCTACCGGCAACGCCTTCCCGCGCGACGCCATAGAGGCGGTGTGCGCCGGATTCAACGGAATTGTCGTGGTCGACGAGGCTTATGTCGACTTCTCTACAAAAGGATCGATGGCGACACAACTCTACCGCTATCCAAACCTGATTGTAATGCAGACGCTGTCGAAGGCGTGGGCAAGTGCGGCTGTGCGGCTCGGTGCGGCTTTCGCGTCGCAGGAAATCATAGGCATTTTCAACAAGGTCAAGTACCCGTACAACATCAACCTGCTCACACAGCAGTATGCCATGCGCATGCTCGACCGCCGCGAGGAGGTGCACGGATGGGTGACTACAATAGTGGCTGAGCGCAAACGCCTCGCCACCGAGCTTGCCGTCTTGCCGGTGGTCGAGAAGGTGTTTGACTCCGACGCCAACTTTCTGCTTGTCAGAGTGACAGACGCTGACGCCGTCTATGCGTATCTGCGCGACAACGGCATCGTGGCGCGCAACCGCAACCGAGTGGCGCTGTGCTCGCAATGCCTGCGGTTCTCTGTCGGAACCGAGGATGAGAACAATCGTCTAATTTCAACTCTCAAAGGTTATGGAAAATAAGAAACGCGCGCTGTTCATCGACCGCGACGGCACGCTTATCGTCGAGCCGCCGGTGGATTTCCAGGTGGATTCGCTTCAGAAACTGGAATTTGTTCCCGGCGTGCTGCGCAACATGCATTTCATCGCTTCGACTCTCGATTTTGAACTTGTGATGGTGACCAACCAGGACGGACTCGGCACACCGTCGTTCCCGACATCCGACTTCCTTCCGCCCCACGAGAAGATGTTGCAGACGTTCAAGGGCGAGGGCGTGGAGTTTGACGATATCATAATCGACCGCACATTTGAAAATGAGCATAAGCCGACGCGCAAACCGGGCACGGCATTGCTCGGGAAATATATGGATGGCAGTTACGACCTCGAAAATTCTTTCGTAATCGGCGACCGGACTACCGACATTCAATTGGCGAAGAATTTAGGCGCAAAGGGCATCCTGATGCAGAATGCCGACGCCGGCAAGCGGATGATTGAGGATGCCGGACTTGAGCAGACGTGCGTGCTTGTCGCCGAGTCATGGGATTGCATTGCCGATTATCTGCGTGGCGGCGCGCGCACGGCACAGGTGAGCCGGAAAACGTCGGAAACCGACATCTACATCAGCCTTGACCTTGACGGTCACGGTCGTTGCGACATTTCAACCGGACTAGGATTTTTCGACCACATGCTCAACCAAATCGGACGGCATTCGGGATTCGACCTTACCATAAAAACTAAAGGCGACCTCTATGTCGACGAGCACCACACTGTTGAAGACACGGCGCTGGCTCTCGGCGAAGCACTGAGAAAGGCTCTCGGCGACAAACGCGGCATTGAACGCTACGGCTTTGTGCTGCCGATGGACGACTGCAACTGCACTGTGGCTCTCGATTTCGGCGGACGTCCGTGGCTCGTCTGGAACGCCGACTTCAAGCGCGAGCGCATAGGCGACGTCCCCACCGAAATGTTTTTCCATTTCTTCAAAAGCCTGAGCGACGCGTCGGCGATGAACCTATATGTCAACGCCGACGGCTCCAACGAGCACCACAAGATTGAAGGCATATTCAAAGCGCTGGCAAGAGCACTGCGCGCTGCCTCGCGACGCGACGTTTTCCGCTACGACCTGCCGTCGACAAAAGGCGCGCTCTGACAATCGCTTCCCGCGGCGCGCGCCGCGGGAATAATTTTGCGGTGTTGCGCATAAAGTGTAACTTTGTAAGGAAATTTTTATTTACGAATATGGCAACTAAACTTTGGGAAAAATCAGTGGTGGTAGACCACGATGTTGAAACATATACTGTAGGACTCGACCGCGAGATGGATCTTTATCTCGCACCTTACGACGTGCTTGGCTCGATGGCACACATCACGATGCTCGAAAGCATCGGTCTGCTGGAAAAAGATGAGCTCTCTGCGCTCCTCGCCGAACTGAAAAAAATCTATCACGAGGCGGCAAACGGCAAATTTGTGATTGAAGAAGGCGTGGAAGACGTGCATTCTCAAGTGGAACTTATGCTGACACGCAGTCTCGGCGACATTGGAAAGAAAATCCATAGCGGACGCTCGCGCAACGACCAGGTGATGGTCGACCTGAAACTGTTTATGCGTTCCGAGATAGAGGCTGTGGCGCTGACCACAGAGAAGCTTTTCCAAACGCTCATTGCCCAAAGCAACAAATACAAAGACGTGCTTATCCCCGGCTATACCCACCTTCAAGTGGCTATGCCGTCGTCGTTCGGACTGTGGTTTGGCGCATACGCCGAAAGCCTCGCCGACGATTTGACTGTGCTTCAAGCAGCCTACCGCGTCACAAACCGCAACCCGCTCGGGTCTGCAGCCGGCTATGGCTCTTCATTCCCGCTCAACCGCGAGATGACCACGCGTCTGCTTGGTTTTGAATCGATGAACTACAACGTGGTCTATGCGCAGATGGGACGCGGCAAGACGGAACGCACGGTTGCCAACGCGCTGGCAGGAATAGCATCCACGGTGTCGCGCCTGGCTTTCGACGCCTGCCTCTACAATTCGCAGAATTTCGGTTTCATCAAGTTGCCCGACCAATACACCACCGGCTCTTCGATCATGCCCCACAAGAAAAATCCCGACGTTTTCGAGCTGACACGTGCCAAATGCAACCGCTTGCAGTCGTTGCCTTATCAGATTACGATGATTCTCAACAATCTGCCATCGGGATACTTCCGCGACATGCAGCTGATAAAAGAGGCGTTTCTTCCGGCATTCGACGAATTGAAGTCAATCCTCAACATGGTCAACGCAATGTTGTCGGAAATCAAGGTAAACACCGATGTGGCTCAGGACGACCGCTATAAATTCATGTTCTCCGTCGAAGAGGTAAACCGTCTGACACGCGAGGGTATGCCGTTCCGCGATGCATACAAGAAAGTGGGTCTCGACATCGAAGCTGGACGCTTCGAGCCGGTCAAGGAGGTGCACCACACCCACGAAGGCTCAATCGGCAACCTATGCAACGACCGCATCGAGGCGCTGTTTGCCGAAACGCTAAAGGCGTTCCGCTTCGACGAATACCACCGTGCCATAGACGCTCTCTTGAAGTGACGCGACTGCTATGCAAAACTGAAGAAACGTGATTAAAGAAATGAAGATACTGAAATACATCCTCCTGCTGTCGGTGATGCTCTCCGCAATGGCGTGCGAGTCGGTCGACAGCCAACGCATTCCCGCGCTCAACGTCAATATCGACCTCAGCAACGCCGGCCTGTGGAACACATACGGCGTGAGCGGCTACGGAATGTGCCGCATATTTGACCGGGAGCAGAGGATTCCCGATAATTTCGCATACACCGAACGCACCTTCACCGGATACGGCGGCGTGATGCTCGTCTACGGCATCAACGGCCCTGTGGCATACGACAGGGCATGCCCTGTGGAGGTGAGCAGAAAAGCGGTGCTTTACTTCGACTCGTCGACACTCGAAGCATACTGCAAGCAATGCGGTTCGCGGTTCAACGTCTGCGAGGCCGACGGAGTGCCCGTAAAAGGACAGGCGCTCGAGAACCGCTACGGGCTGCAACGGCTTTCGGTTGTGCCTGCCGGCGGAGGATATCTGATTACTCGCTGATTGAAAATTTTTTATCTTTTTATAATTATTGTTTACGATAGTCTTGTTTCTGAAAGATTTTGCGTAAATTCGTAAAATTTAAGACAGACCAACAATGAGATTACGTAAAACATTAGCGACATGCGCTCTTGGAGCAATCCTTGCCTCGGGAGCAATGGCGGAGAACCTTGTGATTCTCCACACAAACGATATGCACAGCAACGTGCGTCCAGAACAACTGACGAAACCGGGAGGAATGGTACGCGTGAAAGCGGCGGTCGACAGCATCCGCCGGGCAGAACCCTACGTTATGCTGCTCGATGCCGGCGACGACGTGCAGGGACAGATGTATTTCACGCTGTTCAAAGGCGAGGTGGAATATGAAATGATGAACCGCATGGGCTACGACGCGGCGACCATCGGAAACCATGAGTTTGACAACGGCATCGAATCGCTCGCCGACAACTACCGACGTGTGGAATTTCCCGTAATCAACGCCAACTATGGCTTGAAAGAGACGGCATTGTCCGACCTTGTCAAACCATACATCATACGCAATTTCCACGGCAAGAGATTTGCCGTAATCGGTGTCGGAGCAAATCCGGACCGTCTCGTCATTGCCAACAACTACAAGGGAATGACATACCGCGACCCAATGGCTCTTGCCGACAGCATCGCCGGAGCTCTTAAAGCCGACGACCGTGCCGACTACGCAATCGTGCTTTCTCACATCGGCTACCGTCCCGGAAAAGCCGGGCTTCCGTCAGACAGCGTGATGGCGCTCTCGTCAAGCAACATCGACCTTATCCTCGGCGGACACTCACACACTTCAATCAATCCGGCCACCGGCAATCACCAATACGTGTTTACAAACAAGGCTGGCAAAAATGTTCTGGTAGCTCAAAACAGAAACGAATGCCACACTATAACAAAAATAACCATCGACCTCGACGACTTGCAGAAGCTGCCTGCTTACGAACTGCTGCCTATCGACTCCCGCTACGACGGCCGTCTTGACGCCGCCACTGAAGCGTGGCTGAAGCCATACGACGAGGAAGTGGCTCGTGTGATGGCTATCATCATCGGCTCTACCGACGAGGATATGCAACGCAACTCGACCGTTATGAGAAACTGGGCGGCGGATGCCGTAAAGACTGTCGGCGAACGGCTGTCGGGCGTTGAAGTCGACGCCGGAGTGACAAACTCCGGAGGTCTGCGATCCGACTTTCATAAAGGCGAGTTGAGTCTCGGCGAGGTCTACAACCTTATGCCGTTCGACAACAACATCGTTGTGCTCGAGATGAACGGCGCGCTGCTTCAGGAATGCCTCGACAACCTTGCTATGAAAGACGGACAATGCGTGAGCCGCGGAATCTCGTTCACAATCAAGGACGGCAAAGCCGTAAACGCAAAAATCAACGGAAAGAAAATCGACAAGAACCGCACCTACCGCATCTCGACGATAAGCTACATCTACGAGGGCAACGATGACCTCGTTTCCTTCGCAAAGGCGAATTTGCTCTACAGCAGCGACCGCCCGATGAAATTCGACATCGCCGACTATGTGAAGGAAAACCCCAAACTGTCGCTTGACCACACCAAACGTATAACCAATAAATAAGCCCAAGACAATGCATCTAAGAAAAATTTTACTATTAGGCATCAGTCTTATCGCCGTCAGCATCATTACGGCAAAGACTCCATTGTTTATCAGCAACCAGCCCCAGGATGAAATGGATGCCTGGGTCGACTCTGTCTACAACTCCATGACTCCGGAGCAACGAGTGGGTCAGCTGATTGCTCAAAGTTTCCAGTCAAAAGATGTCAATGCTGCGAAACGCCAAATCAAATCGACCGTAGAAAAATACCATATCGGGTGGGCATACTTTGCCAACGGCAAGGCTGAGCACCACGCCGAACTCGCAAACTACGTCAACAGCATCTCATCGACACCGGTTGCCATCGCTCTCGACGGCGAATGGGGATTGTCGATGCGCATGCCCGACACTCCGCGTTTTCCTAAAAACATGATGCTCGGCGCCGTGCAGGACGATATGCTCATCTATGAATACGGACGCGAAATGGCTCGCGAATGCAAAGAGATAGGTGTGACTGTGAATTTCGCCCCTACTGCCGATGTCAACAGCAACCCTCTGAACCCCGTAATCGGCACGCGCTCGTTTGGCGAGGATGCCGAAAACGTCGCACACAAAGTAGTGGCTTACTCTCGCGGTCTTGAGGACGGCGGTGTGCTGTCGGTGGCTAAGCATTTCCCCGGACACGGCGACACGGAGAAGGATTCTCATAAGACGCTGCCGATTGTCGACCGCTCGCTTGCAAGCATCGAGTCGATCGACCTTGTGCCGTTCCAAGCCTACACCAATGCCGGACTTTCGGGCGTGATGGTAGGACACCTTCAGATACCGGCATTGAAAACGGGCAACAACCCTACATCATTGACTCCAAGCGTTGTCACAGGTTTGCTCAAACAGAGATTAGGCTTCGGCGGACTGGTGTTTACCGACGCGCTTACAATGCAGGGGGCAAGGAAGTCGGGCAATCCTAACGGACTGAGGGCTTTCCTCGCAGGTGCCGACGTGCTTCTTGAACCGTACAATCTCGAAAAAAGTTTCAACGAGCTTCTCGACTACTACAATCAAGGCGGCGACAAGCAAAAGTCAATCGAGCTGACGTGCAAGAAAGTGCTGAGATACAAATACGCTCTCGGCCTCAACAATTACAAGCCTGTCAACATCGACGGAATGATGGAGCGCATCAACTCACGCCACGCACAGCTCGTGCTGCGCAAGCTCTACGCAGCGGCGATGACCATAGTGAAAAACGACGGCGACTGCCTGCCGGTGAAGCATCTTGAAAACAAGGTGAGCGTGGCTGTGGCTGGAGAGAAAGTCGACGACGCAAAGGTGTTCACCCAGACATGCGCCCTCTATACCGACATCACCACCCACCATCTCACCGAACACAACGCCGAGTCGTGGGCTGAAGACAACAACAACGCATCGGCATTGGTAATCGGTGTGTTCAACAACAACGGCGGCACCAAGCGTGCCATCGCGAAAACCATCGCGAAAGCCGGAAAGAGCAAAGTGGTTCTTGTGTTCTTCATCAAGCCTTACGACCTTGCCGACTTCAGCGAGGAGATAGCCGGAAGCGCGGCTGTAATCGAGGCTTACGAAGACCATGCCTTTGCTCAGGAATATGCCGCACAAGTGGTGTTCGGCGGAAGCGACGCCTCTGGCCGCATGCCGGTAAGCGTTGCCGGAGTTGCAAAAGTTGGCGACGGCGTCACTGTGATGGCGTCACGCCTTGGCTACGACGTGCCTGAAGCCGTAGGTCTTGACCAGAAACTCGTAGAGCAAATCGACTCAATCGCCAGCCTCGGCGTGAAGGCAGGAGCCTTCCCTGGCTGCCAAGTAATTGTGGCACGCCACGGAAAAATCGTTGTAAAGAAAAGTTACGGATACACCGACAACGGAAAAGACGATGCCGTCAACGGCAACACGCTCTACGACCTTGCATCTGTGTCGAAAGCCACTGGAACCCTGTCGGGCATCATGAAAGCCGTCGACGACAAGAAGCTAAGCATCAATGGTTTCCTCAGCGACTATATTCCTCAACTGAAAGGCTCGTCGAAAGGCGTGTTGACAATCCGCGACCTGCTTTTCCACGAAACGGGAATGCCACCGTCGCTGAGCATCTACGAACAAATGACCGACCCTAATAGCTACACCGGCGCGCTCAGCGTGGGCAAGAAATCAGCCAACTACAAGCGGTTTGCCGGAGGCGCATATATCAACAACACTGCACACGTGCGCTCCGACATCACTTCGCCTAAACGCACCGACAAATTCAACGTGCAGATTGGCAAGAACCTATGGGTGGGACAAATCACGATGGACTCGGTGATGAACATGATCTACAACGAGCGCCAGCGCACAAACCACAATTATGTGTACAGCTGCCTCAACTTCTGCCTGCTCCGTCAGGCGGAGGAGAACGTGACCGGAGTGCGCCACGACCGCTATGTCTACGACAACATTTTCCACCGCATCGGCGCTTTCCGCACCGTCTACCGCCCGCTCGACTTCTTCCCTGAAAAAGAAATCGCAGCGACAGAGCTCGACGAGTATTTCCGCGAAGGATATATCCGCGGCGTTGTCCACGACGAGACAGCGGCATTCTCCGGCGGCATACAAGGAAATGCCGGGCTCTTCTCCAACGCCAACGATCTTGCCAAACTGTGCCAGATGTGGCTGTTTGGAGGAATGTATGGCGGCGAGCGCATCCTCTCGCAGTCTACTGTCAACACGTTCCTGACAATGAAATCGCTCAATTCGCACCGCGGACTCGGATTTGACAAGCCTAACTTCAAGCATCCGAGCTACTCTTCGATAACGGATGCAGCAAGTGCGGAAGTGGTGGGACACACCGGATTCACTGGCACATCGTTCTGGGTTGACCCGAAGGAAGACCTGATTTACATTTTCCTCAGCAACCGCGTCTGCCCAAGCCGCAACAACCCGGCGTTCTCAAAGATTGGTGCCCGCTACAACATCTTCGACTACATCTACGACTCTATCAAGCGCAACGCAAAGCAATAGCAACGCGACAGACAAATTGAGAGGGAGGAAAACAAAGCCGTTTTCCTCCCTCTTTCGTTTTCCCGGCATCCCTTCGAAGCACGCCACTTCGATTCTATTGTCGGATTCCGTCCTATCGTGTGAATAGAGAGTTCCTTTTCGGGCATCTGTCTACAAAAGACTATCAAGGTAGCAGTGATTTACTATTTCCTTCCATATAGACAGGGTACTATGACCTCTGCTGACTTCTCTCGGAACGTGCTGTAAATGTGTAGCCGATTTTGACCTTGGTCAAATATGGGAATAAGCAACGATAAGCAAAACACGTACTCAACCGCTGCAAAAGTGTACCACAAAAGTTAGTTACAAATTACCGCAAAAGTTAGTTACAAATTACCGCAAAAGTTAGTTACAAATTACCGCAAAAGTTAGTTGCAAAGCAGCACAATTCATCGCACTAAATATGCACAAATATTAGTTTTTGCTTGCATATACAACTGAATGTCATTAACTTTGCATATACAATCAAACCGTGGTTACAATATGAGTTATTCACATAGAATTGCAGACCTTCAACTGGCAGAGCGTCTTGAGGCTTTTGGGGCAGTACTAATAGAGGGTCCTAAGTGGTGCGGAAAGACAACAACTGCAGAGCAATTGAGCAAAAGTGTCATAAAGATGCAGGACACAGAGATGCAGGAAGAATACGCTGCAACTGCTGCTTCAAAACCATCATTGTTGTTGATGGGTGAGACACCTCGTCTAATAGATGAATGGCAGGATGCTCCTGTTCTTTGGGATGCAGTGCGTACAATGGTGGACAAACGCCAGGTTCCAGGACAGTTCATTCTTACCGGATCTACTGTCGTTGACAGAAGCAAGATTCATCATTCTGGTACGGGTAGAATATCACGAATGAAGATGTTGCCAATGAGTCTATGGGAGTCAGGAGAGTCTAACGGAAAGATTTCACTTAAAGAATTGTTTGATAATAAAGACTTGGACATAGACGGCATCACTTCAGATATGAAGATTGAAGACTTGATTTATGCTGCTTGTCGTGGCGGATGGCCAGCATTTCTTAATATGAAGAGTGATAAGGCAAAGCTACTTATTGCACGCAATTATGTTGATGCCATCTGTCGGGACGATATATCCAGAGTAGATGATGTACAAAGGGATGAGCGTACTACACGTGCCATATTACGTTCGTATGCCCGTAACATATCTACATTGGCAAAAAACACAGCTCTGTTAGCTGATGTAACAGCCTCTGGGGAAGTTTCACTTTCTATGAGTGCGTTTGAGGATTACGTAACCTCCCTCAATAAATTGTTTGTTATTGACAATATTGAAGCGTGGTGTCCTGCCGTCCGAAGTAAAACAGCAATTCGAAGTGGTATAAAACGGGCTTTCGTAGACCCGTCTATTGCAATTGCTGCTTTAGGACTTTCTCCAGAAGCATTGATGACTCAGCTCAAGACCTTTGGTTTCATCTTTGAACAGATGTGTGCGAGAGACCTTCGAGCCTACACGCCAGGCTTTGGCAATCATTTGTCATACTATCGTGACCGCTACGGACTGGAGGCCGACCTTGTGCTTCATCTCGACGATGGACGCTACGCCCTTATAGAATGTAAACTTGGCAGTCGTGAGATAGAAGAAGGAGCCAAGCATCTTTTGGAAATTAAACGACTCATTCAAGTGCATAATGAGACAGAAAAGCAGGTGCCGCTGCGCGAACCCGACTTAATGATTGTCATGACAGGCGGCAGTATGGCTTACACGCGTCCAGACGGAGTCAAAGTCATACCGCTTGCTTGTTTGAAAGATTAAAAACGCGAGTTCGGGATAACGCAATGCTCATGCCGAGCATACCAACAAACAGCCGCCTCTGTCATAGTGACAAAGGCGGCCATATCGTTATTGGTCATTGGCTGTGATGAGGAAACCTCATCACAGCCTACCCTTTCTCTATCTGTCGTTTTTCTTTTGCCATTTATTGATTTTGTTGCGGACGTTTCTCACCTTTTGTGAAACGTTTGACACACCGTTGCCACGCCAGCGCACAGGATGCAGATAGTTCCTGTTGAACTCGAGATGCTGACCCGTATATTTATCCTTGATTTCTATCTTGCCGTTGTTGTTTCTCATACGATAGACCCACACACGCTCGTAGAAGCCCAATGTGGAATTGGAGGAACCAAGGGCATCGTGGCTGTTGGCAACAGAGATATAATCGTTCTTTTCACCATCTGATACGGTCTGCGCCCATCCGGTGTGCTGTGCCATCGTGGCGCGCTCGGCAGTGGCGAGCGCCAGCTCGATGGAGCAAGCGCCGTCGGGCACAAGAGTGGTTGATGTGACGGGATCAACAAGCTCCAGGGCCTCCATAAACGCCATAGGCTCCTTCGCCCACGGTTTGATTTGCTGACTGTCGGTATAGGCATCAAGATTGGAGTCGTATTCGGTATAAGTATACTTCGAGTTTTTCTCAATATAGCGCATGGCACGATAAATGAGCGTTGCCATCTTCTGACGGGTTACAGCGGCATTCATGTCGAGGTCGCCACCGGCTATGTCGGCAAAGAGGTTCAGCTTACCTTCATTGGCGTCCTTTCCGGTCATCTCCTTGATGAGCCTCTTGCTATCGATGCCACCTGTTGGCGCGTGGCGGTAAGGGTGTAGTCGTCGCCAAGCAGCTGCTCGTCGATAAGGTTGTCAGTGAGGGCGCGCGTCACAGCGTCTTCTGCCCACTTGCTCTTCTTCACAGTGCTGCGGGCTGGCAGTGTAAACATATCCGGCTGAGCGGTAGTGCTCAGTTTTGCCTCGTCCTCACGCATGTCGAGCGCTGCCTCCATATGTTTGCGATACAGTGCCAACGTGCCGTCAGATCCCGACAGACGGAAGTGTTTCTCGGTGAGGTGGCGCTGCTCATAGTTGTAAGACAAGCCACACCATTTGCAGCTCTTCCAATAGATATGCTCGCCCGCGGCATTGGTGCCCACATAGGCCTGCTCGGTGGCAAGGTCGGCAGTAAAGGAATGGACGCCAGGTACGTATCTTTTCTCTTCCTCCTTGTCGACGAACATGAAAGTGTGGCGCGGATTGCGCTCACACTCCCCGCAGATGCTGCATGAGTAATACACTTTAGGATCTTGCTTACAGGTATAGTGCTGCATCACACGGTCGGCAGTATACAGGCGTGCCACAAAGTTGTGCTTTGTACAGGGATTCTTGGTGGCTCCGAGTCCGGCCTTCTGGGCTTCTTGCACGTTGCCGGTATATGTTCTTACGGTGTAGCACGGGAACTTGCTGTGACGTGCCATCTGTGCTTTGACGGCAGCAGCCTGACTGGCTGGCACACACAGGGTGGCGTCGCCGGCAAGAAACATTGTGCTATGGCCGTAGAAATGATAATAGTTGGGAAACAGCTTGCTCTTCATGCCTTCGTCGAGTTCGCGCATAAACTCCACGGCGTTGACTTTGTCGCTGAGCCACACCTCCTTGAGGTTGTAATAGCCACCCATATACTGGGTCAACGAATGGGCAAACTTTAAGTAATCCGTCTTGTTGCCGGTGTCTACGATAACCTTGGTAAGAAAGACTCGGTTGGGTCCTTCAAACTCGGGCAACGGGTCGTGAGTCTCTGTAATGGTGACCACATCATGTGGATGGAATGATGCGCAGCAGGCGTCGGCTGTCTCTTTTGTATAGACATTATTGCTGGCACGATTTTTCTCCTTGTTGGCATTATAGTCAAAGAACAGGTTCTCCTTCTTGAGATTGCCGCCATCGCCGCCAGGCACGGTAACCACAAAACTGCAGCGGGGGAAGTAAGGGCTGCCGACAAGCACTCTGGCAGGCTCGCCGTTGACGGTAATCTTCAGCATGGTGTCGTCGACATAGTAGTCGCCATCGCGCATCGCATACTTGATAATGTAGGGACTCTGGGTGTCGAGCATCAGTTTCATGCTGGCACGATACGTATAGCCTGCCTGGAACTTGGGAGAATCGGAATTTTTTCTGTTGAACTCGCCTTCTCATAAAATGCTGAAGACCGACGCGATGCCTTGCTGAACCAGGTCGCCATACGCTGTCTTGGCTGCGGTGATTTGCATCTGCTCGCCATCCTCGATACCCATACCGTCTTTGGGCAACGGAATAGTGATGTCGATAGATGTTACCACCTTCTTGCCGGCTCCATGCATGGCCGTCGGAAGCAGCAAAAGCATAGCGATGAGTAATGTCAGGAAATTTTTCATGTTCGTTTTTTTCATTTAGTTAGAAAATCATTTAATTCGCAACTCAATGGTTAATAATCTTAAAGGTATCAATTATAGACGGCAATCTTGATTACGCCGTCTTCCTTGTTCTCAAATATACGGTATGCCTCCTCTATTCTGTCAAGCGGGAAGCGATGCGTGATAAGCGGAGAGGTGTCGATTTTCCCCTGCTCAATGAGCCTGAGCACCTCCTCGCAGTCGCAACCGTCAACACCGCCGGTCTTGAACGTCAGGTTCTTGCCATACATATCGGGCAACGGTAGCACCTGCGGAGCGTCATAAAGCGCCACGACCGTGACAATGGCATTAGGCCGCGCACAGCGCCATGCCAACTGGAACGTATCCTTTGCGCCAGCCACTTCCAGCACCCTGTCGGCACCGTCATGGTCACTGTGTTGCTTCACAAACTCCTCGCAGGCATCCGGCGTGGTCAGCAGCACGTCGGGATAATGCTCCTTGACAAAAGCCCGCCGCTCTTCCGACGGCTCACACACGATGATGCGCTTCGGGCGCTTCAGCATCGCGCAGATCAACGTGCAGATGCCCGTAGGTCCGGCACCGACAATCAGCACCGTGTCGTCGGGCGTAATCTCACTTATGCGCGCCGCCCAGAATCCCGTGGCAAGTACATCGCCAACAAACAGAGCCTGCTCGTCGGTCACGCTGTCGGGAATGCGGTCCAAGCCCTGCGACGCCAACGGCACACGCACATATTCCGTCTGTCCGCCGTCGATACGGCATCCGAGAGCCCATCCGCCATGAGGAGAAGTGCAGTTGTTGACATAGCCGTGTCTGCAGTAGAAGCACTCACCGCAGAAGGTTTCCACATTGACGGTCACACGGTCGCCTACCTTCACGCCTTTCACGTCGGCGCCTACTTCTTCCACCACGCCGACCATCTCATGGCCGACAGTGATGCCCGGCACCGCTCTCGGCACACTCCCGTGCTTTATATGCAGGTCGCTTGAACAGATGCTGCCGAGGGTCACACGGACAATGGCGTCTGTCGCTTCCTGTAGTTCTGGTTTAGGCTTGTCAATCAAGGCAAACTTGCCCTTCTCTATGTATGTATATGCTTTCATTCTGAATATAATGTTACTGATATTTTGCTCTCACCGCCTTTGGCAGCTTGCTGACTATAAGCTCATACGACTCTTTTATCCACGCCGTTACGGTTTCTGCGGCAAGTTGCCCATAATACACGTCGCTCCAATGCTTCTTGTTCCAATGAAACGCTGGGGTCACCGCCGCATATCGCTCGCGCAACGCCTCGTTTCTCTCCGGAGCCAATTTACATGCAAACCGCGAATTCTCACCCTTCATGCCGAGCCGACTTCCACCCAGCCAAAGGCACAGAAAAATCTTGCCTTCAACACGAAAGGTGACAACGTCGTCGCCAAACGGCTGATCCTCAGTCACACCAAACAAAGACAAAGCGTATTCCCTGACCTGCTCGATATCCATAAAGCATTATTCTTTTCTTTCTTCCGGAGGGACACATGGAGGCTCTTCCTCATATTTCGGCGACGCTCCGTAGCGATTTTCGCCCTCCGCACTGTCCTGGCAAAAGAATATTATCATCACAATCTGATATACAGAAACTATGCCACAGAAAAATATATACTTGCCAAATACCACAAACGGAGTAATGGTGTCCTCAAAATCATCCATCGTCATAAAGCTAAGAACATCCGAGACACACATTGAGACAATAATGATTGTGGCCACTACTGGGAAAAACATCCACCATCCGCTGCGTCCCGTGTCGTGCAACCGTCTGATTGATATAGGTATGGTCACAAGCCAAAACGGAGGAAGGAAATTTGATATGAAATAGGCAACCAGCATAGCCCACCAAAACTCAGACCGGCGGGAGCGTCCCTTTGTTTCAAAAATTCGCTTTGTGGCAAGCGACAATGCATCCTGAAAAGAAAGCTGTTCGTGTACAATCATAATATCACAGATTTTTATGTTTTATTTGCAAATTTAGCACATTTCAGCGATTTTCAGATGTGGGCAGCACCTTTTTTTCCTTTTGTCATTTAAAAGACGTAACTTTGCAGCCGAATTAAATTTAAAAACTAATTGATTATGTCAACTTACACAGAAGACAAACGGAAAGTGACTACTCGCCGCCTGCTCGAAATGAAGCAGCGCGGAGAAAAAATATCTATGCTTACAGCCTACGATTTCTCGATGGCGAAACTCATCGACGAGGCTGGAATGGACGTGATTCTCGTGGGCGACTCCGCCAGCAACGTGATGGCTGGAAACGTGACCACTCTGCCGATGACGCTCGACCAGATGATTTATCACGGCAAGTCGGTGATGCGTGGCGTGAACCGCGCGCTCGTGGTTGTAGACATGCCTTTCGGAACATACCAGGGCAACTCTAAAGAGGCTTTGGCTTCGGCAATCCGCATCATGAAGGAAACACATGCCGACTGCGTGAAGCTCGAGGGCGGCGCCGAAGTGCGCGAGTCGATTGAGCGCATCCTGTGCGCCGGCATTCCCGTGATGGGTCACCTCGGACTGACACCACAGTCAATCAACAAATTCGGGTCATACACCGTGCGTGCCCGCGAAGAGGCTGAGGCAAACAAACTTATCGAAGACGCCAAACTGCTGCAGGAGATTGGATGCTTTGCAATCGTGCTTGAGAAAATCCCCGCCACATTGGCAAAAAAAGTGGCAGAAATGCTTGAAATTCCTATCATCGGCATCGGTGCCGGAGGCGGTGTCGACGGACAGGTGCTCGTGATGCACGACATGCTAGGCATCAACAAGGGATTCTCGCCTCGCTTCCTGCGCCGCTACGCTGATGTGGGCACAATCATCACCGACGCTGTGGCAAAATACATCGAGGACGTGAAGACCTCTGATTTCCCCAACGAGAAGGAACAATACTAATCAGCAACACTCACAAACAACAACCGCGGAAAGCCTATGCCCTCCGCGGTTATTGTTTTTATACTGTTCCGTCAAATATTGCCCTGTGCCGGTTCCGACGGAATTTCATTGCCGTTGTTGTCAAGCTCGATTTCTTCCTCGGGCATATCAATGTCTTCAACATCGGTGCTGTCAACATCAGTAGTGTCGGAAGGCGCCACATAGCCCTGACAGTTGTACGGGCGGTCGTCGACCCTCAGACCGGGCCACGGCTTGTCGGAAATCTTTCCCCGATATTTCGCAGCCAATTGCGGGTCGCGCAGCACTTTCTCCATAAAATAGCCAAACGCAGGCAGCGCCGTGTGGCTACCCTGCCCCATCCGTCCGCTGCGGAAATGCACGCTGCGGTATTCTCCTCCACACCAGCATCCGGCAACAAGGTTTTTCGTCACGCCCACATACCAGCCGTCACTGTTGTTTGACGTAGTGCCTGTCTTGCCTCCGAAATTGGTGTCGAAATGATGGATGTCGTAGCTCCACAAGGCTTGCGACGTGCCTCCCGGCTCCGTCATACCAGCCAGCAGCATCTGCTGCATCAAGAAAGCCGACTCCTCGCTGATTGCCTGCTCATTTTTCGGTTCAGCCACATAAAGCACATTGCCGTCTTTGTCCTCGATGCGGGTGACAAATTCCGGCACGTTGTGCCTGCCCTTGTTCATCACCGTGCAGTAGGCGTCGACCAGTTCGAGCAGAGTGACATCCTCCGTGCCGAGCGGCATTGCCGGAGTTTCTTTTATCGGAGAGGTGATGCCCAGTTTATGAGCCACGTTGGCAACGCGGTTCAAGCCCACCTCATGCGCCACCGAGACAGCCACCGAGTTGATCGAATTTGAGAACGCGTGCTTCAGCGACATCGCTCCGCCGGTATAGTATCCGTTGGCATTGCGCGGAGTCCACTTCGTCGGCTTGCCGTCTTTGTCGAAAGCGTCATACTGCTTCCACTCGTCCACACGGTCGTCGCACGGGCCGAGTCCAGCCTCCATCGCGGCTGTGTAGACACACAGTTTGAATGTGGATCCCGGCTGACGCTCAGCGGTCACCTTGTCATATTGCCAATAATTATAGTCAATATCGCCGACCCAGGCCTTGACAGCGCCCGTTTCAGGCTCCATCGCCACAAATGCGCAATGCAGGAACTTCACCATATACCTGATGGAGTCCATCGCACTCATCATTTCCGTGCGCACCTGGTCGGGAGCATTGTAGTCAAACAACTTCACGCGGTGAGGCAGATTCATATAATAATTCACCGAATCAGGGTCGTCGGGATAACGTGCCGACAACTGCTTGTAGTAGTCAGTTCTTTTGGCGATGTCCTCAATAAATCCCTTCTTCTCCTCGCGGTTCTCGTCGCGCCACGGATTCTCATTGCCCCAGTCGGACTTGAAATTGCGCTGCACCTGCTGCATGTGCTTCATCACAGCCTCCTCGGCATACTTCTGCATACGCGAGTCGATGGTCGTGTAGATGCGCAGTCCGTCGCCATAGAGATCCTTGTCATTGTCCTTGCACCATCCATTCTGCAGCTCATCGGCAAGCACGTCGCGGAAATACGGTGCCTTGCCGTCGGTAGGCTTCACAGGCGTATATTTCAGTTCTATCGGCAGCTCGCTCAGCGAGTCATACTCCTCGTGCGTAAGAAACTTCTTGCGCAACAAGTTGCTCAACACCACATTGCGGCGGCTCTTTGAATTCTTCGGATTAAGACGCGGATTGTAGGTCGTAGTGGCCTTCAGCATACCGACAAGCACAGCCGACTCCTCCGTCTTCAGCTGCATCGGCGTCGTGTTGAAATAAGTCTTCGCCGCCGTGCGGATGCCGAAAGCATTGCTGCCGAAATCCACCGTGTTGAGATACATCGTCAGAATCTCCTTTTTTGTATAGAACATCTCCAGTTTGACAGCCGTCACCCATTCCTTCGTCTTCATCACCAACAGACGCACGCCAGGTATAAATCCAGTGAGTCCGGTGGAATACTCCGTGCGTGTGCGGAACATATTCTTGACCAGCTGCTGAGTAATCGTGCTCGCTCCACGCGCCTCGTGGTGCACAGCCATATCCTTCATCGCAGCCGCCACACCCTGAAAATCTATGCCGTGGTGGGAATAGAAACGCTCATCCTCCGTCGACACCAACGCGTTGATGAGCATTGGCGAAATCTCGTCATATTCAACAGGTATACGGTTCTCGCGATAGTAACGTCCGAGCACCTTGCCGTCGGCACTGTAGACAATCGACGCTTCATCTTGTTTGGGATGGGCTATGTCATATAAGCTCGGCGATTTTCCGAAAAGCCACAAGAAATTGATGTCGACCAATATCAAATAAAGGACAAACGACACCACCACCGTGGCACACACAATACCCACTTTTCCATACCAACGCGCCTGCTTGTAAGTGCGCCGATACCAATTCCACATTTTGACGCAGCCGCGCCAAATGTAACGGAGCAACACAAGCACTCGCCTAAGAAGCCCCTTAAAAAAATTTGGTTTCATCCGGTTGTTGTTTTATCAACTGCAAAGATAGTGCAAGGTGAGTGAAGCGCAAAACAAATTTATTTGATTTTGCGATTCCGAACCGCAGCCTATTTTATTGAAAGTAGTGCAAGGTGAGTGAAAAACATTCAAACTTGTTTGAAAATGTTTTGCCGAACCGCAGCCTATCTTTCAATAAAACAATCATCCGCACGCTATCGCTCTGACTGTTATGCCACATTTCAGTCATATTCGCTTTCTTTTTTGCTATTTTCAACGTATTTACAAAACTTTTTTCCACAGCAACGGCTATTTTTGTCACATTTTGTTTGCAGGCTTGATGTTTTTCCATATCTTTGCAGTCAAAATGTAAGTAAAGAAGAGAAAAAAGCGGGATTATGAAAGAAAATTTGAACAAAAACAATCTTTTTTCCAAGAAGATAGACCAAAAAGGCTATCCAAGTCACCAGCCCTTGGGGCTGTATGACTCTTCCTACGAACACGATGCATGCGGTGTGGGCATGCTCGTCAATATCAATGGTGACAAATCCCACGAACTGGTCGATGCGGCCCTGACAGTGCTTGAAAACATGAAGCACCGCGGCGCAGAGGGTGCCGACAACAAGACAGGCGACGGCGCCGGGATTATGATTCAGATTCCACACGAATTCATTCTTCTTCAAGGCATTCCAGTGCCGGAGAAAGGCAAATACGGCACCGGACTGGTGTTTCTGCCGAAAGACGAGAAACGCCAAGCCGCAATTATGGGAATCGTGATTGAAGAAGTGGAGCGTGAGGGACTGCAGTTGATGCACATGCGCAATGTGCCCGTACGCTCAGAGATTCTCGGCAAAGACGCCCGCGACACAGAACCCGACATAAAGCAGATTTTCATTACCGGAGTTACCGACACCGACACTTTTGAGCGCACGTTATATCTTGTGCGCAAACGCATCGAGCGCCGCATCGACGACAAGGACTTCTATATCGTGTCGCTGTCAAGCAAGAACATCATTTATAAGGGTATGCTCTCGTCAACCCAAGTGCGCGAGTATTTCAAAGACCTCACACAACCATATTTCACAAGCGGGCTGGCGTTGGTGCACTCCCGCTTCAGCACCAACACGTTTCCAACCTGGAGTTTGGCACAGCCGTTCCGTCTGCTGGCGCATAACGGCGAGATCAACACCATCCGCGGCAACCGCGCCTGGATGGAGGCAAGAGAAAGCGTGCTGTCGACGCCGGCGTTGGGCAACGTCAAGGACATACGTCCAATCATCCAACCGGGCATGAGCGACTCCGCCTCGCTCGACAATGTGCTGGAATTCTTCGTAATGTCGGGACTAAGTCTGCCGCACGCCATGGCAATGCTCGTGCCGGAGTCGTTCAACGACAAGAATCCTATCAGCGAGGATTTGAAAGCGTTTTATGAATACCACTCCATCCTTATGGAACCGTGGGACGGACCGGCGGCACTTCTTTTCAGCGATGGGCGTTATGCCGGCGGAATGCTCGACCGCAACGGTCTGCGTCCGGCACGCTATCTGATTACGAAAGGCGGTATGATGGTGGTTGCGAGCGAGGCTGGAGTAATCAACATCGAACCTGCCGACATCGAAGAAAAAGGACGTCTGCAACCTGGCAAAATTCTGCTTGTCGACACACAGGAAGGCAAGATATACTATGACGGCGAGCTGAAAGCGCAGCTTGCCGCCGCACGCCCATACCGACAATGGCTGTCGACAAACCGCATCGAGCTGCACACGCTACGCAGCGGACGCAAAGTGGACAATGCCGTCAGTCTCTTCGGCAGAAAGCTGCGTGCTTTCGGATTCACGCGCGAAGACGTGGAACGCACCATAAAGCCTATGTGCGAGAACGGGTCGGAGCCTACTGCCTCTATGGGCAACGACACGCCGCTTGCCGTGTTGAGCAGCCGTCCGCAACTGCTGTTCAACTACTTCCGTCAGCAGTTTGCACAGGTGACAAACCCTGCCATAGACCCAATCCGCGAACAGCTGGTGATGTCGCTGACAGAATATATCGGCGCTGTGGGCATGAACATCCTTTTGCCAAGCGAGTCGCACTGCAAGATGGTGCGTCTGCCCCACCCCGTGCTGACCAACACCCAGCTCGACATTCTCTGCAATATCCGATACAAGGGATTCAACACCGTGAAGCTGCCAATGCTGTTTGATGCGGCAAAAGGCACCGCCGGGCTGCAGGAATCCATCTATGAGCTGTGCCGCCGCGCCGAGGCATCGGTCGACGACGGTGTGAACTACATAATACTGACCGACGAGGGCGTCGACCGCGACCATGTGGCAATTCCGTCGTTGCTGGCGGTGAGTGCTGTGCACCATCATCTGATTTCGGTGCAGAAACGTGTGCAGACCGCTCTTATCGTCAAGAGCGGAGAGATCAGGGAGGTGATGCATGCCGCACTGCTGCTTGGCTATGGAGCAAGCGCCATCAACCCTTATATGGCATTCGCCGTGCTCGACGACCTGGTGAAGCGCGGCGATGTGCAGATGAACTACGAAACGGCTGAAAGCAACTACATCAAGGCTCTTTGCAAGGGTCTCTACAAAATAATGAGCAAGATGGGCATCAGCACCATCCGTTCCTACCGCGGAGCAAAGATTTTCGAGGCTGTAGGAGTCAGCGAGGAGCTGCTGCGCAACTATTTCGGGACACAGACATCGTCCATCGGAGGTATCCGCCTGAAGGAAATCGCCGACAGCTACACGCATTTCCACGATGATGGCTTCTCCATTAAAGACGAAGACGAGATTCTGCCAAACATCGGGCAGTTCTCATATCGCAAAGACGGCGAGCGCCACGCCTGGAATCCTGAAACGATTGCACTGCTGCAGCTTGCCACCCGTCAAGGCAACTACTATAAATTCAAAGAATTCACAACCGCCGCCGACCACAAAGCAGAACCGATATTTCTGCGCGACTTCTTCACGTTCAAGAAAAATCCGATTCCGATTGACGAAGTGGAGCCGGTAGAAGAAATTGTAAAGCATTTCGTAACTGGAGCAATGTCGTTTGGAGCCATCAGCAAGGAAGCCCACGAGGCGCTTGCCCTGGCAATGAACCGACTCGGCGCACGCAGCAATACGGGCGAAGGCGGCGAGGACAGCAGCCGCTTCCACGAGGCGGTCGACGGAGTGTCGCTGTCGAGCAAGACAAAGCAGATTGCCTCCGGCCGCTTCGGCGTCACAACGGAATATCTGGTCAACGCCGAGGAGATTCAAATAAAGGTGGCACAGGGAGCGAAACCCGGCGAGGGAGGACAATTGCCCGGATTCAAAGTCAATGAGGTGATTGCCCGCACACGCCACTCCATTCCAGGCATCTCACTCATCTCTCCGCCACCGCACCACGACATTTACTCAATCGAAGACCTCGCGCAACTGATTTTCGATCTTAAGAATGTCAATCCGCGCGCAGCCATCAGCGTGAAACTCGTGGCAGAAAGCGGAGTCGGCACCATCGCGGCGGGTGTGGCAAAGGCAAAGGCCGACCTGATTGTAATCTCAGGAGCCGAGGGAGGCACAGGAGCGTCGCCGGCTTCATCGATGCGGTATGCCGGAATCTCGCCTGAGATTGGTCTGAGCGAGACGCAGCAGACGCTCGTGCGCAACGGGCTGCGCGGCAAAGTGCGCCTTCAGACCGACGGCCAAATGAAAACCGGACACGACATCGTGAGCATGGCGTTGCTCGGCGCCGAGGAATTTGGATTCGGCACGACAGTGCTTATCGTATTGGGATGCGTGATGATGCGCAAATGCCACTCAAACACCTGTCCTATGGGCGTTGCCACACAGAATCCTGAACTGAGGGCACACTTCCGCGGACATGCCGACCACGTGGTCAACTATTTCCGTTTTCTCGCCGAAGAGGTGCGTGAATATCTTGCAGAGATGGGATTCCGGAAATTCAACGACATCATAGGCCGCACCGATTTGATTGAGATAGACAAAGCAGTCAGCCAGAAGTCAGAACTGCTCGACTTCTCCCGCCTGCTGCATAAAGAAAGCGGAGACGCAAGCATACGCCACACAGAAGCGCAGATGCACGACATCGACAGCGTGCTCGACCGCACAATCATAACAGCCTCCGATCCGGCTATCAGCAACGGCAAAGAAGTGTCGCTCGAATATGCAATCGCCAACACCGACCGCGCTGTAGGCGCGATGCTGTCGGGATTGATTGCCGACAAATTCGGCAACGAGGGTCTGCCCGACGAGAGCATTTCCGTCAGATTCAAAGGCTCTGCAGGACAAAGCTTCGGAGCATTTCTCGCCCATGGCATAAGCTTCAAGCTTGAGGGCGAGGCCAACGACTATCTCGGCAAAGGACTCAGCGGCGGACGCATCGCCGTGGCACCCCCAGTCAGAAGCCATTTCGCGGCAGAGAAAAACACCATTGCCGGCAACACGCTCCTTTATGGAGCCACAAGCGGCGAGGTTTATATCAACGGCCGTGTCGGCGAACGTTTTGCCGTGCGCAATTCAGGTGCCATTGCCGTTGTTGAAGGTGTCGGCGACCACTGTTGCGAATATATGACCGGCGGACGCGTTGTGGTGCTCGGAGCAACCGGACGCAATTTCGCAGCCGGCATGAGCGGCGGCGTGGCATACGTTTGGGATCCCGACCGCAAGTTTGACTACTTCTGCAACATGGAGATGGTTGAACTCTCGCTCATCGAAGACTCCTCGGCACGCAAGGAGCTGCACGAGCTCATTCGTCAGCACTACCGCTACACCGGCTCGGCGCTGGCACGCCAGATGCTTGATGAATGGAACCGGTATGTCGACGACTTCATACAGGTGACACCTATCGAATACAAGCGGGTGCTTGCCGAGGAACAGATGCTCAAACTACAACAGAAAATCGCCGAGGTGCAGCGTGACTATTAACTTATTTTCCCAACCGATAAAACGAAACAACATATATGGGTAATCCTAAGGCTTTTCTTACCGTACCACGCCAGGAGGCGGGCTATCGCCCCATCCACGACCGTATCCGTGACTTCGGAGAAGTGGAACAAACCCTCAACACATCCGAACGCCGCCTGCAGGCATCCCGCTGCATGGACTGCGGCGTGCCGTTCTGCCACTGGGCATGTCCGCTTGGCAACCGCCCTCCGGAATTTCAAGACGCCATCTACAGAGGCAACTGGCACGAGGCTTATGAAATACTGTCGCTGACCAACGATTTTCCGGAATTCACCGGACGCATATGCCCTGCCCTGTGCGAGAAGAGCTGTGTGCTTAAACTTGCCGTCGACGCTCCTGTCACCATCCGCGAAGACGAGGGCGCAATTGCCGAGACAGCATTCCGCGAAGGATATGTGGTGCCGCGGCAGTATCAACGCAACGGCAAAAAAGTGGCGGTAGTGGGCAGCGGTCCTGCCGGACTGGCAACAGCCAACCAATTGAACCGCCGCGGCTACGACGTCACCGTGTTCGAACGCCGCGAGGCTGTTGGAGGACTGCTCCGCTTCGGCATTCCCAATTTCAAGCTCAACAAAGCCATCATAGACCGCCGCGTCGATGTGATGAAGGCAGAAGGCATAACTTTTGAGGTGAATGCCGACATCGACATCCTCAATCTTCCAAAGGGATTCGATGCCTATGCCGTCTGCACAGGCACCCCCCAGGCGCGCGACCTCAACATTCCCGGACGCGACCTCAACGGTGTGCATTTCGCGCTCGACCTGCTGAGCCAACAAAACCGGGTGCTTGCCGGACAGACATTCTCAGCCGACGAGCGGGTGACGGCAAAAGGCAAGCGAGTGCTGGTTATCGGCGGAGGCGACACCGGCAGCGACTGCATAGGCACGAGCATCCGTCAAGGCGCCGTGGCTGTGACGCAGATTGAAATCATGCCGAAGCCTCCGGTAGGCAACAACCCAGCCACCCCATGGCCACAGTGGCCGCAAGTGCTGCGCACAAGTTCGAGCCATGAGGAAGGCTGCGAGCGAAGGTGGTGTCTGTCGTCGACCAGATTCATCGGTAAGGACAACAATGTCATCGGAGTGGAGGTGGAGGAAGTGGAATGGACGCCAAACCCCGAAGGCGGACGCCCGCTGATGAAACCCACCGGCAAAAAGGAAGTCATCGACGCTGACCTTGTGTTGCTCGCCATGGGATTTCTTAAGCCCCAGCAACCCGAATTGCCCGACAACGTGTTTGTGGCAGGCGACGCAGCCACAGGGGCAAGTCTTGTGGTGCGGTGCATTGCCGCCGGACGCCAAGCGGCAGCCGACATCGACAAATATCTTAAAACCAAACAAGTCTAAAAAAAACGATACTATCATGTGTGGTATAGCAGCAATCTTCAACATCAAGAGCGACGTTTCGGCATTGCGTCCCAAGGCATTGGCAATGTCAAAAAAAATACGCCACCGCGGTCCTGACTGGAGCGGCATCTATTGCGGCAAGTCGGCCATTCTCGCCCACGAACGTCTTTCAATCGTCGACCCCGAAAGTGGCGGCCAACCATTGTTCTCCCCCGACCGCAAGCAGATTCTTGCAGTCAACGGCGAGATTTACAACCACCGCGACATCCGCCAGCGCTACGAAGGCAAATACGACTTTGCCACAGGGTCTGACTGCGAGGTGATCCTTGCGCTCTACCGCGACAAAGGCATCGACTTTCTCGAAGACCTCAACGGCATCTTCGCCTTCGCACTGTATGATGAGGAAACCGATGATTTCCTCATTGCCCGCGACCCCATAGGCGTGATTCCGCTCTACATAGGCCATGACAACGAAGGGCGCGTGTACTGCGCCAGCGAGCTCAAAGCCCTTGAAGGCTTCTGCGACGAGTATGAGCCATTTTTGCCAGGACATTACTACCGCGGCAGCGAAGGCAAGATGGTCCGCTGGTACAAACGCGACTGGATGAGCTACGACGCCGTCAAAGACAACACCGCCGATGTAAAAGCCCTGCACGACGCCCTTGAAGACGCCGTCAGACGTCAGCTGATGAGCGACGTGCCCTACGGTGTGCTGCTTTCCGGAGGACTCGACAGTTCGGTAATTTCCGCCATTGCCAAAAAATTTGCCGCACGCCGCATCGAGACCGACGACAAGAAAGAGGCATGGTGGCCTCAACTCCACTCTTTTGCCGTAGGATTGAAAGGTGCGCCCGATTTGGCAAAAGCCCGTGAAGTGGCAGACTATATAGGCACCGTGCACCACGAAATCAACTACACTATCCAGGAGGGTCTCGACGCCGTGCGCGATGCGATATATTTCATCGAGACCTACGATGTCACCACCGTTCGCGCCTCCACGCCGATGTATCTGCTCGCCCGCGTAATCAAGAGCATGGGCATAAAGATGGTGCTCAGCGGCGAAGGCGCCGACGAAGTGTTTGGAGGCTACCTTTACTTCCACAAAGCACCCGACGCACGCGCATTTCATGAAGAAACCGTGCGCAAGCTGTCGAAGTTGCACCTCTACGACTGTCTGCGTGCCAACAAGTCGCTGTCGGCATGGGGCGTTGAAGGACGCGTGCCGTTTCTCGACAAAGAATTTCTTGACGTTGCGATGCGGCTCAATCCGGAATCCAAGATGTGTCCCGGCAAAACCATCGAGAAGCGCATAGTCCGCGAAGCCTTTGCCGACATGCTCCCAGAGAGCGTCGCTTGGCGACAGAAAGAGCAATTTTCCGACGGAGTGGGCTACAGCTGGATCGACACCCTCAAAGAAGTGACTGCAGCAGCCGTCACCGACGAGCAGATGGCGCATGCGGCAGAACGATACCCCATCAACCCGCCGCAGAACAAGGAAGAATATTACTACCGCACCATATTTGAAGGATATTTCCCGTCCGACAGTGCGGCTCGCAGCGTGCCGAGCGTGCCGAGCGTGGCATGCTCCACCGCCGAAGCCCTCGCCTGGGACGCCTCGTTCCGCGGCGTCAACGACCCCAGCGGCCGTGCCGTGGCGGGTGTCCACGATGATGCCTACACAACGGAGCACACTGAAAAAGCCAACACCATATAGACGTGGAAAGCCATCGGCCTCCGCAGCCTCGGGAATGACTCGTTTTATAGGTAAATACAAAAACCAGCATTCAAGATTTGTCAACGTCAGGAAATAGTTTTGACGATTGCCCTGCGGCAATACTTTTATAGACAAAAGGACTGACACCCCGTGCCAGTCCTTTTGTTTATATATGCTCAACGTAAAAAAGACGGAATACGCGAGCTATGCGCCACAAAACAATGTCAACGCGCGATGCGGCTATTCTACCACTATCTTCCGTGTCTTGCCTGCCACATGCACCAGGTAAATTCCGGCAGACGGAACGGTCACGACATTATCTTTTCCTTTGTAGATTAGCGCACCGTTGATGCCATAGACCTCTACCGATGTAAAATCTCCGCTGATTTCAATCTGATTGCCTATCGCTCTGATTGTGTTGCCGTCAGCCACGGTGTCTTCCACTCCGGAGAACCCACTTATGTTGCTGAATTCATTCCAGACTTCCGCCTGAGTATAGGCGGCAACAGATCCTCCCGGAACAATCAATTCGCAGTTAGTTTTATTGACTCCGTCAAACACTTTGAAACCACACATTGGCGGAATTTCAGCCAACGATGTTATCTTCGCCAAGCCGCTGCATTCACTGAAAGCATAATCCACGATGCTCGTCACGCTGTTCGGTATGACACTGTTTTTGCATCCAACAATCAATGTGTTGGTTTCCGTATCAATTATTGAATTGCAATTATCTCGGGAGTCGTAGCAACTGTTTCCACTCTCTACTGTTATCTTTTCTAATCCGCTGCAATATGAGAACGCAAAATCCCCGATGCTCCTCACACTGTTCGGCAATATAAGTTCGGTCAAGCCTGTGCAACCCCGGAAAGCAAAATCCCCGATGCTCGTCACGCTGTTAGGCAATGTCAGTTCGGTCATGCCGCTGCAACCACTGAAAGCATCTTTCCCGATGCTCGTCACGCCGTTCGGCAATATAAGTTCGGTCAAGCCTGTGCAACCCCAGAAAGCACCATCTCCGATGCTCGTCACACTGTTCGGTATGACACTGTTTTTGCATCCAGCAATCAATGTGTTGGTCTCCGTTTCTATTATTGAATTGCAATTACCCCAGGAGTCGTAGCGTTTGTTCCCACGACCTACTGTAATCTTCTCCAAGCCACTGCAACCACTGAAAGCACCATACCCGATGCTCGTCACACTGTTCGGCAATATAAGTTCGGTCAAGCCTGTGCAACCATAGAAAGCAGCATTTCCGATGCTCGTCACACTGTTCGGTAATGTCAGTTCAATCAAGCCGCTGCAATCCTCGAAAGCAGCATTTCCGATGCTCGTCACGCCGTTCGGCAATGTCAGCTTGGTCAAGCCGCTGCAACCATCGAAAGCAGATTCCCCGATGCTCGTGATGCTGTTGGGCAATGTCAGCTTGGTCAAGCCGCTGCAACCGCGGAAAGCAGATTCCCCGATGCTCGTGATGCTGTTGGGCAATGTCAGTTCGGTCATGCCGCTGCAACCCTTGAAAACATAATCCCCGATGCTCGTGATGCCATCTCCAATTGTCACTGTTTTTATTTCACAACCCTCAAAAGGCGGATTTCTATAGTCATAGTTCCACATTTCGCCACTTCCTGACAACGTGAGGTTGCCTGAATCGTCGAGAGTCCATTTTATTGAATTTCCGCAACGCCCGGTTGCTGCGGCAAATGCATTGGCACACATTAGCACCGACGATAGAAAGGCTATCGTCAGAATCATAATTTTCCGTTTCATAACTTTTTGTTTTTAGAGTTTTCAGTTGTTTTTATATCTCCAAATTATATGTGTTGGCATCACGTTTTCCTCGATTACCACCACAAAACAAAGTCAACGTAGGTAACCGCGATGCGGTTATTCTACCACTATCTTCCGTGTCTTGCCAGCCACATGCACCAGGTAAATTCCGGCCGACGGAACGGTCACGACATTATCTTTTCCTTTGTAGATTAGCGCACCGTTGACGCCATAGACCTCTACCGATGTAAAATATCCGCTGATTTCAATCTGATTGCCTATCGCTCTGATTGTGTTGCCCTCAGCAACGGTGACCTCCACTCCGGAAAAGCCCCTTATGTTGCTGAATTCATTCCAGACTTCCGCCTGCGTATAGGCGGCAACAGATCCTTCAGGGACAATCAATTCGCAGTTAGTTTTATTGACACCGTCAAACACTTTGCGACCACACATTGGCGGAATTTCAGCCAACGATGTTATCTTCGACATGCCACTACAACCATAGAAAGCATAATTTCCGATGCTCGCCACGCTGTTCGGCAATGTAAGTTCGGTCAAGCCACTGCAACCTTCGAAAGCAGATTCCCCGATGCTCCTCACGCTGTTCGGTAATGTCAGTTCGATCAAGCCGCTGCAATATTCGAAAGCATATCTCTCGATGCTCGTAATGCTGTTCGGCAATGTCAGTTTAGTCAAACCGCTGCAATATTCGAAAGCCCCATCTCCGATGCTCCTCACGCTGTTCGGCAATGTCAATTCAGTCAATCCGCTGCAGCCATTGAAAGCATCATTTCCGATGCTCCTCACGCTGTTCGGCAATGTCAGTTCGGTCAAGCCACTGCAACCAGCGAAAGCACCATCTACGATGCTCGTCACACTGTTCGGCAATATAAGTTCGGTCAAGCCACTGCAACCGCGGAAAGCATAATTCCCAATGCTCCTCACGCTGTTCGGCAATATAAGTTTGGTCAAGCCGCTGCAACTATCGAAAGCATAATTCCCGATGCTCGTCACGCCGTCCGGCAATGTAAGTTTGGTCAAGCCGATGCAACCGCGGAAAGCTTCATACCCGATACTCGCCACGCTATTCGGTATGACACTGTTTTTGCATCCAGCAATCAATGTGTTGGTTTCCGTATCAATTATTGAATTGCAATTATCCCGGGAGTCATAGCGTTTGTTTCCACCGTCTACTGTAATCTTTTCCAATCCGCTGCAACCAATGAAAGCAGATTCCCCGATGCTTGTCACGCTGTTAGGCAATGACAGTTCAGTCAATCCGCTGCAATCAACGAAAGCATAATCCCCGATGCTCGTGATGCTGTTGGGCAATGTCAGTTCGGTCATGCCTGTGCAACCCCGGAAAGCATAATTCCCGATGCTCGTCACGCTGTTCGGCAATGTCAGCTTGGTCAAACCGCTGCAACCATCAAAAACACCATTCCCGATGCTCGTAATGCTGTTCGGTAATGTCAGTTCGGTCATGCCGCTGCAACCACTGAAAGCAGATTCTCCGATGCTCCTCACGCTGTTCGGCAATGTCAGCTTGGTCAAGCCGCTGCAATCGCAGAAAGCCCCATCTCCGATGCTCGTCACGCTGTTCGACAATATAAGCTCGGTCAAGCCGATGCATTCATAGAAAGCATCATTTCCGATGCTCCTCACGCTGTTCGGCAATATAAGTTCGGTCAAGCCACTGCAACCCCAGAAAGAGCCATTCCCGATGCTCGCAATGCTGTTCGGCAATGTCAGTTCGGTCATCCCGCTGCAATATGCGAAAGCACCATCTCCGATACTCGTCACGCTGCTCGGCAATGTCAGCACGGTCAAGCCGATGCAACCAGCGAAAGCAGATTTCTCGATTCTCGTAATGCTGTTCGGCAATGTAAGTTTGGTTATGCCGCTGCAACTATCGAAAGCATGATTCCCGATTCTCGTCACGCTGTTTGGCAATGTCAGTTCAGTCAATCCGCTGCAACCGACAAATGCATATTCTCCGATGCTCGTAATGCCATATTCGACTGTCGCTTTTCTTATTTCATAATCCTTAAAAGGCGAATCGCCATAGTCATTGTTCCACATTTCGCCACTTCCTGACAACGTGAGGTTGCCTGAATCGTCGAGAGTCCATGTTATTGAATCTCCACAACGCCCGGTTGCTGCTGCAAAAGCATTAGCATACATTAGCATCGACGATAAAAAGGCTATCGTCAGAATAGTAATTTTCCGTTTCATTACTATTTGTTTTTAGAGTTTTCAGTTGTTTTTAATATCTCCAAATTATAAGTGCCGGCATCAAGGATTATTCCGATTTTCCTCGATTACCGCCACAAAGCGAATGTGACATCGTGTTGGCTCAATCGGCTACAGTGTCGCTAAGTGAAATGTTTAACCATGGATTCTTCATAATTTTGCAATTTGTTTTTCGAATTTACAAATTTAACAAACAAGAACACAATAATCACCCACACACAGTTAATTTTAGTTAATTATATTGCAAAACATTTTTCCATAGGCTTGGCGTATTGGCGTGTTGTCGGTAAGAATAAATCTGTCAAAGTCAGGAAAGGATTAGCGACCGATTCCATTGCTGTCATGCAAATATAATCATAACTTCTGTTTATATTGATTTTCAGCAAAATAACGGCATAAAAAAGCTTACCAGACAGCAATATTCTGTTATGGGAATAAAAAGCGGAGGCTGCGCGTATTCACTACGGGCAGCCTCCTTAATTGAAGTAAACGTCAATGTTATTATATTTAATCTTATGCGTAACTGTGCATACCTGACAGGAAAAAGTTTACACCGAAATATGTGAACAGCACACTGAAAAAAGCCAACACCATATAGGCATGGAAAGCCATCGGCCTCCGCAGCCACGGGAATGACTCGCGGTGGAATGCGAAAGCATAGACAATCATCGTAATCAAAGCCCACACTTCTTTCGGATCCCATCCCCAATAGCGTCCCCACGACACGTTTGCCCAAACGGCACCAAGAAAGATGCCTATGGTGAGCAGCATCACCGCCGGATACAGCAACAGTTCGCTGTGCTCTTTCAACGCCGTTATCTCATCGGTGGCAGCGCGGTTGCGCATGCGCATCACGAAAGCGGCGATGCCGTTCATAGCCATAAACGCAAGCAGCGCATAGGCAACCATAATCACCGCCACATGCGCACTCAGCAACGGCGACTGCAGCACCGGCATCAGCTGCGACATCCTCGGGTTGGAGAAGCCCATCATCGCCACCATAGTAGTCATTCCGCAGAGCAGCACGCCCATTGGCAGAGCCAAAGGCATGCGACGCTCGGCAAGCATCGCTATCGGCACTGCGCACCAAGCCAGAAACAGCATCGTCTCATAGCCGTTTGACATCGGGATATGACCGCTCACAAACCATAGCAGAACGATAATAACGGATATATACAGCCACGCCGCCACCGCGATTGCGCGCAGCGTCAACACCGCCCACCGCCGAGGGCGGCCACCGCGTGCCGACAACAGGCAGAACGAGAAGAAAGCCACCAGCCCCACGCACATCAATGTTATGGCAAGCGGACGGGCGTTGCTGACGGTGTTGTAAGTCTTCTCCGCCTTGAAACGAGTGTCGGAAGGCAATGTCGCGCCTCCGTTTTTCCGCTGATATTTGCGCACTTTCGTGTAGAAGTCAGACAAGTCGGTCCATCGTCCGGTCTGCACCAGCTCGTTGGCGTAACTAAGACTCATCTTCACAAACATCCATTCCTGTGTGTCGGTTTCGACAGGGATATTGTCATCGCCCTGCGAGAACCATCCAATTTTGCCTTCAGCATCCTTCAGCGGAAATATTTTCAACGACTTGCCGGTTGTAAGACGGTTTATAATGTCGAATTTCTCGGCAGCCTCGCGCAGCCCCTGAGGATCAGCGAAGCGGTCAATGCCACGGAGCGGTTTCTCGAGCTTATACTCGTTGACATCAGAAAAGAAATCGCGCACAGAAGCATATTTGCCATCAATGCCAAGCAAGCGCCGCACCTCGGCGCTCTTGATTTTGATCATCGGCACCTTGCTCCAATCAGTTGGATAGTACAGCCAGCCAGAAAGCACCTGCTCCGCCGACAATCCGTCGAACGTAGCGTTGCCGCAAAGTTTCTCTGTGAATTCTTTCGCCATAGTCTGCAACGGACAGATGCGGTCGCCGTAAAGCACGTACAGATTGCCCATCTCCTCCGCCTGCTGTTGAGGCAAAGCCGGCAAATCAGAAGCCTGCGCCGACATTGCCAGCATCAGTGCTCCCACAACCGCCAACGGCTTTGCCGACATCTTTCTCAACAAACTGCGGAAACGCGATTTACCCGACATCATGAACCAACAGATGCTTGCAAGCAGCAGAGCATATCCTGCATAGGTCACACCGATGCCCATCGGGTCGTGAGCCACGGTAAACACCGATCCGCCCTCGCTGTCATAGCCCGACTGATAGAAACGGTAGCCGCGATGAGAAAACACATTGTTCATCGACGCGGTGCCATTCACCCCATCAGCCGACAGATGGCTGACAAAGTCCATCGGCGCCTCCGTTCCGGCATAATATTCAATCTCAAACCGTTGCAGCTTAAGGCTGAACGGCATTTTCGCAACAGAGCCGTCGTCAAGCGTAAACGCGCTTGCCTCCGCACCATCCTTCAGGCGCAGCGTGCCGTGTTCGCTTGTGAGCCACGACGTCAGCGCCCCGGCAAGAATGACGGCAAACGATGCATGAACAGCAAAAGCCGGCAGCCGGCGATACAGCCTGCTGCGCAGCATATATGCGACAGCCGACACCGCCATCACCGTCCACAAAGCCACGAACCACGGGCTTGTGTAGGCGGCAACGGCAGAGCTGTCGATTTTCTGTAAAATCGTGCCGACGGCAAGCACCACAAGGATGATTGCCATCAGCCCGAATGACGTTTTCTTCAGTACCCTCATCAAAATTATCAGATAGCGTTGATGAATTCAACAACAGCGTCGCGGTCAGCCTTGCTCAGCTTGCGGAATTTCTCCACCGTCCAACGGGCATCGCTACCCGGGCATCCATGCCACATAATCGCCTCCAGCACGTTGCGGGCGCGGCAATCATGCATACGGTCCTGATGACCAGAGCAAACGAGAGCCAGACCACGTCCCCACAGCGGAGTTGTGCGGCACCAACCAGTGCGGATGTCGTTAGGCATCATCAAGCGATGCTGCACCATGTCGGTGTACGGCCAAATCTTCTGGTGCGGATATCGAGGCAGACGAGCGTCGGCATTCTTGAAGAACCCGTTTGGATCGGTGAAATTGTCGTCGCCCGTAGTCCATGACGGACGGTGGCACGAAGTGCATCCAAGTTCGGTAAACAATTCCTTTCCACGTTTCACCACCGGGTCGTCGAGATTGCGCGCCGCAGGCACAGCCAGACCACGATGCCAGATGTAGAAGTTAACATAGTCATCGTCGGTCATCTCAACAGGGAGCTCCTTGTTCATAAGATAGTTGTAGATGTCGTTGGCAACGTTTCCCGTCTTGTTCCAGTCAGGGAAATACTCATAGAACTTATCCTGCACGTCCTTGTCGTTCATTGCCTTCTTGGCATAAGCCTCCGTCATATAGTGAGAACGGCGGTCGCTGCGCGTCACGTTGGTGATGTTCCAGATAGCGTTGGCGCCAGGGCCGTCCTGCAACGGACCGCGGGTAAGAGCGTAGGTGTAGCGCAGCACGTGTCCGTCCTTATATTTCTTCACGAAGTCGCCGTTTGCAAAGATAGCAGGATTCAGCTTCGCACCCTTAGCCTCCTCAGCCTTGTATTGCGCAAGGATGTCGGCATCGTCGATAGCGTCGAGCAATCCAGTTCCATAAATGCCGATTGTCGACTCAAGTCGCACCTCAACATCGGCATAAGGCAACGGCTTGTTGTTGCATTCGATAGGCACATAGAACGCACTCTCAGGAATCTTGACTTCCGGATATATCAACTCGTAAGTCTCACCGTCGTCAAACTTGTTTCCCCACTCGTCGGTGTAGGTAGGCCATGTGATTTGTATTTTCTCCTCGTCGAGCGGAGCCTTGAACGGTTCCACCGCCTTTGTCTGCGGCATACCGGTGAGCGACGACAAGTAGGCATTCGTGTTGCGTTCGTAGACCACAAGCAGGTAGCCGTTTCCCCAGTCGTTTGCACGATAGCGGTCCATGCGGCGGCCGTGGCCGTAGCCAGGGTGGCATGAGATACAAGAGTTGCGAACGTAGAGCGGTCCGAGGCCATTGAACGGCTTGTTGCTCTGGTTGAACGCACGCTCAAAGAAATATTCGCCATACTTGAACCGGTCGCTCATACCGCCTTCCTCAACAGGGACAGTCGGGTCCTCATAGGCAGTCGCCGACTGGTTGAATGTTGTACCGAGTTTTCCACCGGCATAATACTCTTCACTTAGTTCCTTTTCGTCGCCGGTTCCCGGCTTTGGATTGTCGTCGCTACAAGCGGCAAATGAGCATACCAAGATGCTCATTGCCATATAACGACTTACGATTGTAAGTTGTCTTTTCATTTTGTTGTATATGGGATTGATTTTTTATTTTGCAAGTTCTTCTTTCACAGTAGCCAAAACCTTGTTCAAAGCATCGCATGCATCCATAGCCTTCTGGCAAGAAGCGTCGGTGTAGTTCTTCACGAACGGAGCCTTCATACCCTTGATTTTGGCAAGAGCATTGTCGATGGCAGCCACCACTTTGGAGTCAAGATCAGCGTTCACGCTCTTGACATAAGCATGAAGCGATTTAGCCTCGTCGCGTTTGCCCTCAATTCCACCCATATAAGAATTCTGGATGCTGAGGATGTTGTCGTAGAAGTCGGTGATTGAGTTCTCGCTGTAAGGCGACTCAATGTAGTTTTTGTCTTCACCAGTGTGAGGCTTGCCGATTTTTGAAGTTCCGACCTCATCGCTGATATCCATACAACCATCAATTATCTGCTGCATGGCTGCGGTCCAAGTCACATACGTGCTTCCAGCCTTTCCAGAGTTCAGCATATTCTCGTTGTAAGAGAACCCGCCGGTTGTAGTCGTGTTCCACTCAAGCTCCTCCAATTTTGCGACACGGTTTTTAGGACAAGCGTCTGCGCCAGCCCAAGAAACTTGAAGCTGATAGCATTTGTTGCGCAAGTCGCCTGCAACAGCGATAGCGTAGACCAAATCCTTGTCGGTGATTTCAGAGGCAGGCTTTGCAGCACCGTCCTTGAAGATTATATATTCGATACCGTGGAAACCGAGCAGTTCGGCACCGAGTTTGTTGCCAGCATAAGCATCACCGTCTTCAGAATCCATCGCAGCAATCTGAGCGTCGTTTTTCAACGCCACGAGAAGACCGTCAAGGTCCAAAGGCCAAGAGTCGATGTGCGGGTCGATGCCGAAATCACCGGCAGCGCCAAAAAGGAAAGCCTCGCTCTTCTCCCACCAAGCGCGAGCCTCGAGGAATGTTTTGCATGCAGTCCGCACGTTGGCATCAGTCTTGTCGGCGCGGAGAGTCTTGAGCTGGTCAACGAGAAGTTCAGTCTTGTCGGCAAGGTTCTGATAAGTGATGTTGACAGTGTTTGCCAGATATTGCTTAGCGATAGCCTCGAATTTGGCGTCTTTAGCCGAAGAGTCATCGGGAGTTGGGTCGTTGTTGTCGCTACAAGAAGCGAAACCAAGAGTCATTGCTGCCGCAGTAAGGGCAAGCATCGGGAATTTAATGATTTTGTTCATTGTAATTATTATTTGTAGTAGTTGTTGTTGATTTTCGAGTTAAAGGAAGTCGCCGGTGTAGGTTACACCCAAAGATATTGACGGCTCATCGTTGTACTGACTTTTCAAGAACCGTTTTGAATACTCCGCCTTGATGACGATTTGCTTCATCGGCATATAATTGAGGCCTACGGCCATACGCTTGATTTCCGTCCACGGATAGTCGCGGTAGTTTCCGTTGGCAGGCTTGTAGGCATCGTAAGCCTCATATCTGCCGAACACATACAGCTTGTCGTACTTTATGCTTGAGAACGGGCGCAGGATGTTGTAACCAGCCTCTATGCCATAAGAATAAGCCTCCTTTCCCACGAGCGTGCGCTTGTAGGGCGACGTTTTCATCTGAAGTCGGTTATAGTCTGAAATTTTATCGGCGTCGCCGAGATAACCGTAAGTAGCGTTTCCTCTGACAATCAAACCATAGCCTTTATACTCCATGTCGAACGAACCGATAGTGACAGCCCCCTTCACGTCCTTGTATTTGCCGTTGAAGTCAGCCTGCAACGTGTTGTTGAACGAGTTGCCGAAATATCCGCTTGCCGACAGTCTCAGTCCCTGCACCGGGAAGAAATCAAGTCTGGCAGCCACGGCGATATTGTTTGCCGGAGTGAATTCGAAAGGAGAAGTTGCGCCATAATGCACCCACGCGTCTTTAGAGAAGAAGCAAGAGTTGAGCGCCGGCAAAGCCATCACCTCATAGCGCATCCATTTGTAATTTCCCCACACGCTGATGCCCGTCTGATGCCAAGTGCTCGGCAGAATCGTAGCCTCGCCCTCCGGACGGTAGACCGTGAAAAACTCATTTGGGAGGTGGTTGCTGTTTAGCGAGCCCACAGGCACCACCATGTGTCCGGCGCGCACCTGAATCCAAGGGCGGAACTCCTTGTTTATCCACAGTTGCTCAAGAGCGACCTCACCGCCGCGCTCAATCTCCTTCTCCCATTCGCCTGTTTCTTCCGCCTCCATCTCGACAGCACTCTCCGTGCCGCCATGTTCAAACTCAATTTCCGAGCCGAAAGTCCAGCCACGCCCGAAGTCGAATCCAAGCATGATAACAGCGTGAGGCAGATCGAAACGGTTGTGACCTTTCGCATCCTTATAGTCATCCGCCTTAGAATATCGGTTTACATTGTCGCTATAGAAATTTCGAGTCATCACAGCCTCGCCATATCCTCCAAGAGAAAGGCGAGACTTAAACGAGCGTTTGCCAGGCTGGCTTTCCTGCTCAGCCGGCGTCGATGTTACAGTTGTAGTAGTGATTGTTGTGTCGCCGCGCACCACCGTTGTGGTCGTAGTAACCGTTTTTTCAACTTCTTTGTTATTGCGTCGCGCATTGGCTGGAATAATCGAAGCAACCAAGCAAGCCGACAGTAATAATACAGTTTTGTTCATTGCAGATTGTTGTGATATTTTTTCAACCGCAAAGTTATTTTCACTTTTTTCCTGCTACAATCGCAAAAAAATGGTAAAGAGAATGGGGCGTATCACAACAATTAGGTATGCGCAACCCGAAAACGACGCATAATGGCATAAAAAAACCTCCGGGCCTATCAACAGGTTAGGAGGTAAAATATAAGATTATGAAAAAGATTTGTGGTCTTGTTATAGACGGAAGGCAATCGGAATTATGCATCTTACAGGCACATCCTCACCTCCCAACCGGCCAGGTTTCCACGCCGGCATATTCTTGATTATTCTCATCGCTTCCCTGTCGAGCGAAGGGTGGACACCCTTTATCACCGACACGTTGCAGACTGAGCCGTCTGTGTTTACGATAAAACTGCAAACCACACGCCCTTGTATATGACTGCGGTATGCGTCACAAGGATATTTGCGCTCATGGTTGATGTAGTTCATCAAGCCTCTGTCGTCGCCCGGGAATTGCGGTTGAACGTCGACGAAATCATATTCGTAGACATTCACATAGTTCTCATGCTGGCAGTGTCTTGTTTCCAAGGCAATGCGCGACACCTGAGCCGACGCCGACGGCGCTGCAACAAAGGCAAGCATGGCAAATATCGAACAACTTAAAATTTTCATTTCATCTATTTTCAGATGCTTTTTGCATCTTGATGGTGCAAAATTATCGTTGAAACTTGAAAGGAGCAAATATTCAGAGCCGGAATTGTGGTTATTTGAATATGTTTTACGAATATTAGCAATTATCGGACTGTTTTGGGTCAACAAAAGGAGCCTTGATGCATTTGTTTGTCTCCTTAATGCGAAAAGTTTCGCAGAAAAAATGTAACTTTGGGGCATAAAAACATAACTGTAATGAGAAAACTGCTTTATATACTCGTGATGCTCGCCGGGGTGCTGTATGCCTGCGGCGATAAGAATAGTTTTGAGATTAAAGGAACAATCGACGGCGCCGCAAACAAGAAAATGGTTGTGCAGCGCACCGACAACGGCGTGTGGGTGAACATCGACTCAATCGAGACCGATGGCGACGGCAAGTTTGCCTACCATGGCGCCGCCCCTGCATTCCCTGAAATCTACCGATTGGAATACAATGGCAGATATGCCTACTTCCCCATCGACAGTCTCGACCATATCGAGCTGAAAGCCGACACGGCTAATTTCGACACCGGCTACACCCTGACCGGCTCAGACAACGCCATCTGGCTCACCGAGGTGAACCGCAAAGTCCAGGCATTGTCGGGCAAGGCTGCCGACAGCCAGGATTATGTCAGGACAAAGCGTGAACTCACGGAGCGACTTCTGAAAGACCCGTCGAGCATCGTGGCTTATTATACAGTGGAGAAAATCGTTGACGGACATCGCCTGTTTGACCCATCCAACGCCGCCGACCTTAAGATTATCGGAGCTGTTGCCACTGGCTACGGCACATTCCGCGAGGGCAATCCTTTGACAAAATATATGGAGGCCGAATACATGGCAGGCATGCGCATGCAGCCACGCAATGCCTCACCTTCCGACACAATCCACGCCAACCAGATCGGCTATTTCGACATTGCCCTTAAAGACGCCGGCGGCAAGGTGCGCAAACTGAGTGACGTTGCAGTGAGCGGCAAGGTGGTGCTTCTCAATTTCACCACTTACGCAGCCAAAGAGTCGCCGGAGTTCAACCGCATCCTCGCCGACATCAACAAGAAATATTCCTCACGCGGATTCAGCATCTATCAGGTGGGTTATGACGCTTCTGAATTTTCATGGAGAGACGCAGCCAAGAACTTGCCGTGGACCGCAGTGTTCGACCCCGCCGGAGCGCAGTCGAAGAATCTCGTGAACTACAACGTAGGCTCTCTTCCAGCAATATTCATCATTGACCGCAACGGCACCATAGCCGAACGCGTCATGGACCTCAACGAGCTTGAAATCTCAGTGGCCCGCCATATTTAAAAGACAACGGTAATGGCAGAAGATTTGGATTTTGAGCAGGCGTCAACGGCTGCAGACTATACGAGCGACGACATCAAGACGCTCGACTGGAAAGAGCACATCCGCAAACGCCCTGGCATGTATATCGGAAAGCTGGGCGACGGCTCGCATTCCGACGACGGAATCTATGTGATTCTGAAAGAAGTGATCGACAACTCCATCGATGAGTTTGCCATGGGTTTCGGCAAACAGATTGTTGTGAACATCACCGACGACGGCACCGTGGAAGTGCGCGACTATGGCCGCGGCATCCCGTTGGAGTCGGTTGTCGACGTATCGTCGAAGATGAACACCGGCGCAAAGTATGATTCCGACGCCTTCAAGAAGTCGGTCGGTCTGAACGGCGTGGGCATGAAAGCCACCAATGCGTTGTCGACATATTTCGAGATTTCCTCATGCCGCAACGGCGAGAAAAAGAAAGTGTGCTACAGCCGTGGAGAAATCACCGACGACTGCCCAATATGCCCAACCGACGAGGAAAACGGCACGTATGTCAAGTTTGTTCCCGACAAGGACATATTCCTGAACTACAAATACAATGATGAGTTTGTGGAGACGATGATGAAAAACTACTCGTTTCTCAACACCGGTCTCACAATCGTATACAACGGTCGGCGCATACATTCGCGCAACGGTCTGGTCGACCTGCTGCGCGAGAATATGACCAACGACCCCCTTTACCCGATAATGCATTTCACAGGCACCGACATCGAGGTGGTTATAACCCACGCCAACCAGTATGGCGAGGAATACTATTCGTTTGTCAACGGTCAGCACACCACCCAGGGCGGCACTCACCTGTCGGCATTCAGAGAGGCTGTTTCGCGCACAATCAAGGAGTTTTACGGAAAGAATTTCGAATATTCCGACATCCGCAACGGTATGGTTGCTGCAATCAGCATCAAGGTGCAGGAACCGGTGTTTGAGTCGCAGACCAAGACAAAACTCGGTTCACGCGACATGAGTCCCGACGGCTCGTTGACAGTTGCGAAATTTATCGGCGACTTCATCAAACGCGAGCTCGACAACTATCTGCACATCGAGTCGCAGACGGCAGAGATAATGCTCCACAAGATTCAGGAAAGCGAAAAGGAGCGCAAAGCCATCGCCGGCGTGACCAAGCAGACGCGAGAACGCGCCAAGAAAGCGAGCCTCAACAACAAGAAACTGCGCGACTGCCGCGTGCATTATTGCGACGCCAAAGGCGACAGGCGCGACGACACGTCGCTTTTCATAACCGAGGGACTTTCGGCAACGGGAACGATCACCAAAGTGCGCAATGTTGAGACCCAGGCAGTGTTCTCACTCCGCGGAAAGCCGCTCAACACGTTTGGCAAGTCGCAGAAAGACATCAAGGCCAACGAAGAGTTCTATCTGCTCGACGCCGCCCTCGACATTGCCGACGGCATCGAGAACCTGCGTTATAACAAGGTGATTATCGCGACCGATGCCGATGTCGACGGAATGCATATCCGCCTGCTGATGATTACGTACTTCCTTCAGTTCTACCCCGACTTGGTAAAGAAAGGCCACGTCTATATCCTCCAGACGCCACTGTTCCGCGTGCGCAACAAAAACACGTCGCGAGGAAAAAAGAAGGTGAAAGACGAGACATACTACTGCTATACCGACGATGAGCGCGTGACGGCCATCAACAAGTTTGGCAAGAATGCCGAAATCACACGATTCAAAGGTCTTGGAGAAATTTCAGCCGATGAGTTCAAGGATTTCATCGGTCCCGACATGCGCCTTGACCAAGTGAAGCTGCGCAAGGAAGACTCCGTGAAAGAAATGCTGGAGTTCTATATGGGCAAGAACACAATGGAGCGCCAGCTGTTTATTGTAGACAACCTTGTCGTGGAAGACAACGACAATATGGACATGACTCATTAAACAATACGACTATGAACCAACATATAGCGATTTTTCCCGGTTCGTTCGACCCTTTTACAATCGGACACCATTCAATCGTGGAACGCGCATTGCCTCTTTTCGACAAAATCGTGGTGGCTGTGGGCATGAACAGCAAGAAGCATTCCTTCCTTCCCGAAATAGACCGTCTTGACGCCATCAGACGCCTTTATGCCAATGAACCCCGAGTGGAGGTGATTGCCTATAGCGGACTTACCGTCGAGGCAGCCGAACAATGCGGCGCACGCTACATTCTGCGTGGTGTGCGAACAGTTAAGGACTTTGAATACGAGAAAACGCTTGCCGACATCAACCGCAAGATTGCGGGTCTGGAGACCGTGCTTCTCTACACGCTTCCTGAGTATGGCAGCATCAGCTCGTCCATCGTGCGCGAGTTGATAAGCCTCGGACGCGACGTGACCGACCTGCTTCCGCCGGGATACACTTTTGAGATTTAGACAACAATATAACAGACTGCGAAAATGAAAAAAATGAAATATTTAGCCGCCGCTGTGATATGCGCCGCGGCGACTTTTGGCATATCCGCGCAATACTCGCGCAGCAACTCCGCTTCGCGGCAACAACAGAAACTGCTTATGGTGGAAAACATCGTAAACAATCTCTATGTTGACAATGTCGACGAGGAAAAGATTGTTGAAAACGCCGTGCGGGGAATTCTTGAGAATCTCGACCCACATTCGTCATACAGCACCAAAGAAGAGACCACATCGTCGCAGGAAACGATGCAGGGCAGCTTCAGCGGCATCGGAATCCAGTTCAACATGCAGAAAGACACGCTCTACGTTGTGCAGACCATTGCCGGCGGTCCGTCGGAAAAGGTTGGCATACTGCCTGGCGACCGTTTCATCGCCGTCGACGACTCCATCATCGCCGGACGCAAGCTGAAGAACACCGACATTATGAAGCGCCTTCGTGGTCCAAAAGGCACGAAGGTGAACATCAAGGTGAAACGCGGAAGCAATGCCGAGCTGCTCGAATTCAGAATCACACGCGACGACATCCCGCTGAACAGCATCGACGCCGTGTATATGGCAGACGGGAAGACCGGCTATATCCGCCTGTCGCGATTTGCCGCCACTTCATACAAAGAGTTTAAAGACGCCATCACAAAACTCAAGAAACAAGGCATGCAGCAATTGATTCTTGACCTCACCGACAATGGCGGCGGATATATGCAGATTGCCGCACAAATAGCCAACGAGATGCTCAACCGCGGCAACCTTATAGTCTACACCCAGGGACGCAAAAGTCCGCGACAGAACCTTAACGCCGACGGCTCGGGTACATTCCGGACACAGAAGGTTGTTGTGATGATCAATCAGTTTTCAGCGTCGGCAAGCGAAATTCTCTCAGGAGCCGTTCAAGATTGGGACCGCGGTGTGGTCGTAGGCCGCCGTTCTTTCGGCAAAGGCCTTGTGCAACGCGAGTTTCTGCTGCCCGACTCTTCATCGTTCCGCCTCACAATCGCACGCTATTACACCCCTTCGGGACGCAACATCCAGAAGCCGTATGTCAAAGGCGACCGCGAGGACTACGACAAGGACATCATCGACCGCTACAACCACGGCGAGCTGCAAAGCGCTGACAGCATCCATTTCGCCGACTCGCTGAAACATACCACCCTGCGTCTGCACCGCACCGTCTATGGCGGAGGCGGCATCATGCCCGATGTGTTTGTGCCGCTCGACACCACACAATACACCGACTATCACCGCCGTCTTGTAGCCAAAGGCATAATTCCACAGTTCGCACTACGATATGTGGACAAGAACCGCGCCGATTTGAAAGCCCAGTATCCCGACGCGCAGAAATTCATCAAGGAGTTCACGGTGACCGACGAGATGCTCAACAATCTTGTTGACGCCGGCAAAGCGGAGAAGGTTGACTTCGACAAGTCGCAGTTTGCCAAATCAAAGGAGATGCTCCGCACGTTTGTCAAAGCGGCGATAGCCAACGATTTGTTCTCGACGGGCGCGTATTTCCAGATTGTCAACGAGCAGAACGACATCTATAAGGAAGCGCTGAGCATTATCAACGACGATGCCCGCTACCGCAAAATCATAAGTCCGCGTACAGAGCAGACACCCGAAAAGAAAAAGAAGAAATAGTCACCACACCTACCTGTTGGCAAGATATTTGCTATAGGAGAGATGAAATTATAGGTTTACAAAATTATGGAAAGAAAATTCAAGACTACTGCCAAATGCGCCGGATGCGTGAAGGCTATCGGAGAAAAATTGAGCAAGGAACTTGCCGCCGACCAATGGTCGATTGACCTGACGTCGCCCAACAGAGTGCTGACCGTTGCCGCCGACACCCCTTCGGATGCCCGCATCGAGGAACTGGTGCGAGAGGCTGGATTCAAGATTGAAAAACTGTAACGATATGAACAAGTATTTGACTATAGCGTGTGCCGCCGCACTGTCAACGCTCATGGCTTGTAGCGGAGGCAAAGGAAACGCCGACAAAAGCACCGATTCAACCGCCGCGGCAGAGACTGCCAAAGAGACTGTCCAGGCAGAGGATTCAACGGGAAATCCAAACGCAAGCGTGATGGACCTGACAATCGATGGATTCAACAGCAAAGTGATGGATTTCAGCGGCGATATGCCAAAGTTTTTGGGCGCACGTCCGTGTGTCATCGACTTTTATGCCACATGGTGCGGTCCGTGCCAGCGAATGGCTCCGATGATTGAAATTCTTGCCCAAAAATATGGCGGAAAAGTAGACTTCTATCGCGTCGACGTCGACAAAGAGAAAGAGCTTGCCGGCGATGTGTTCGGCATAGAGGCTATGCCCACGTTTGTGTATATCGACAAGTCGGGAGCCATCAACTCGACAACAGGCGCCATAAACGCCAAAGAAATGATTTCAAACATCGAGAAATTCTGTCTTGACTGATCGGAATGACCGACGAGCAACTGCTACTTGACAAACTTTCCGCCCGCGGCATCAAGCCAACGGCGATGCGTCTCCTGATTTTGCGCACAATGCTGCACACAAGTCAGGCAGTGTCGCTGCTCGACCTTGTGGATATGCTGGAAACGGCCGACAAGTCCACGGTGTCGCGCACGTTGTCGCTGTTTCTCTCCCACCATCTTGTGCACAGCATCGACGATGGCAGCGGCGCGCTGAAATATGCAGTTTGCAGCAACACCTGCACGTGTGAGGTAGAGGATCTGCATGTGCATTTCTATTGCACACAGTGCCATCGCACGCTTTGTCTACGCGGACTACCAGTACCGCTCGTGCATCTGCCCGACGGTTTCACGCTCGAAAGCGTCAACTACGTGATGAAAGGCGTCTGCTCCGACTGCCGGAGAAATTAGTCAACAATAAAAAACCAGCGGGTGAAGAGACTGTCTAACAACCAAAAGTTAGGCAGTCTCTATTTTATACACAAAATCT
>OMCH01000076.1_pt1 | contig 54596 bp, 45 predicted proteins | sample 1674341 | NCBI WGS metagenome assembly OMCH01 (sample SAMEA103958164, study PRJEB25191) | human gut metagenome | biome: human-associated habitat [ENVO:00009003]; feature: intestine environment [ENVO:2100002]; material: feces | place: Germany | collected 2013/2015
TTCTTTTTGATAGTGGTTGTCTGGTTATTGTCAGGTATATTTGAGAAAAAAAATGAATGATAAACTCGATGAGATACTGGACCTACTAAGATCTCAAAATGAGATGATTAAGGATATCCACGATTATGTGAAAGAAGTTACCAGCGAGAAGTATATAGGAGAATCCAGAATGACAAACTTCTCTATTAACTTGGCCGCTGATATACTTACCGAGGCTATCAGTCCTAAGATAAAGGGGATGATGGTGGATCTATTGAAGAAACAAGGATGGAAAACCGAATGAAATATGGGGACTTACGAGAGAAAAGTAAATCAATTAAAGGATTTGATGATAAGGAAATACAAATCGGCTTACGATAAGTCTAAGGAAATGGACATAGATATAAGCTCGATGACATATCTTCCAGAACCGGACGTATTCAATGTTATGTATACTGAGCATATGTCCGTTATTCTTGATCGGGTCAATAAGATCATAGATGATAACAAGGATAAGCTCAAGAATCCAACTTGCGCTACTTACGTACATCTACATGACCATGAGTGGGCGAAAAGATACGGGAAAGTATGTTGCTCCGTTTGGCAAGTGTGTGACCATTATATAAACCCTAATAGGAAATATGATAGGAAGCAAAAGACTTATGCGAGACGGCCAAGCAACAAGGCTTGTCCTAATTATGAGTATGGTGATGATAATTTTGAAAACAGAAGAAGATGTATAAAAGAAAAGAATACCCAATAAAGAGCTATGTGCCGATGCGCACCAACAAGGATAGGACGTGTATCTGCTGTGGCGATACGATCCCAGCCGGCAGCAGTAGGATGATACCTAGACACGCTAAGGCAAATCACGGTCTATGTTTCCCATGCTTCAGGAAATGGAGAGATACCGGAGGAGATCTTAAGCTTATGAACAACCCAGGAGATGCGAAGAAAGAATATGTCATACATATGTCTAATATCCTGAAAGGGAATTGTGATATAATAAAAGGTCGAAAGCTTTACGTGGCTTTTAAAAAGGCGATAAACGGCGGAAAGAAGATCGTTATCAAATTTGACACTGATCAACCGATATCTATGTCAACAAGAGTCATGAATCCTTCATTCGGGGAGATTATGGATGAGTACGGCAAGGACATATTCCAAGGTAATCTCAAACTGGTAGATGTCCCAAAAGGGGTTAAAGACTTGATAGTTAACTATATAGAAAAATATCGTAAATTATGAATATAAAAACATTTATATACATGATCCTGACATTCAGGAGAGTAGATCCTATACCTAAGAATATAGGTCTTATGTTAAGTACAATGTTCTGGATATCTATAGTATGGATAATATCCAACTTTACTATATTGATAATGAGATTAATAAAATAGACAAGATGAAACAAGGAGACGTGATATACAAGAATGGCATGGAGCTGCTTGTAGTATTAAGTTACGACCATAATGAGCCATGTAAGGGCTGTTTCTTCTACAAGAATAAGGCGTGCGGATCAGAAAAACTGATAAAATGCTGGGATTGTAAAAAGGAATATATATTCACGGCTATACGTAAATATAATACGACTGAACTGTGCGGAATAGTAAAAAGATATGAGGAGACGTATAAGATAATACTTAAAACAATCAAGAAGATTGAGAAAGAATGTCAAAAATATGTTATCTGGGATACTGTGCATGTGATGTTGAAAGATGATGGAGAGCTTATTATAAAAGCCTTATCCAAGGATAAGTCCGTGCTTTTAAATGATTTCATTATATATGTCAACAATAATGGGAGTATAGATGAAGAGGACTATGATCTATTATTAACTAAATAATTGATAGTACAAATGGACAAATCAAACAAAATAGAGAATCTAGCAAACAAGTATGTTGAAAGGCATATAAGAGATAGACATCTAAGCGATGATACGATAAAAGAAATAAAAATAGCTTATATTATGATTATAAAAGATTTTATAGCTATTGTCGATAAATCTACATCAATGAATGAAGATGATATAATATACGTCGTTAACAACATATCATCAATATTATATGAACCTGTAGAAATCTCTAATACCGATAAAAAAATATTGGAGATAGGGATAGCGCTAGGCCTAAAGGGCGCCATATCATGTATATTTGGTTCATTATTAAAAGATGACTGCAATATAAAAGATGAGATAATTGATATATCTAAACATATAAAAGAAAAATTAATATCAAATAAGATGGAATGAATCACGCTAGTCTTTTCTCAGGTATAGGAGGCTTTGATTTAGCCGCTAGAGAGGTAGGATGGAACAATGTCTTTCAATGCGAGATAGATCCATTCTGTCAAAGTGTATTAAAATATTATTTTCCAAAAACAGTATTATATGAAGATATTAAAAGAACTGATTTCACTTCATGGAAAGGGAAAATCGACGTGCTCACCGGAGGTTTCCCTTGTCAACCATTTAGCGTCGCTGGACAACGAAAGGGAGCGGATGATAACCGTTATCTCTGGCCGGAAATGCTTAGAGTCATACGAGAGACAAGACCGCTCTGGATTATTGGCGAGAATGTTGCTGGAATCACCAATATGGTTCAACCCGGTAGTGAAACTGACGTGGAAACGAAAAGTGATCAAGATGAAGAAAATTACAAGGAAACGATACTTGAGCAAGAATATATCATCAATACCATCTGCGACGATCTTGAACGTGAAGGATATTCCGTCCAACCGATCATTGTTCCAGCTTGCGGTGTCGGAGCGCCACATAAACGGTATAGGATATGGTTCATTGCTTCCGACTGCTCAGACGCAAGGGTTGAAGGTTTGCGACAAGGACGGGAAGACAAGATTCATGGATTTGAGTTCACTTCCCAAACAAGGGATAAAATACGGAGACTTATTACCGACACCAGTGGCCTCAGATCACACAGGTTCTTGTACGATAAGGAAGATGACAAAAAGCAACGGAGCACCGAGAACAGACTCTTTAAGAAATATGCCTGCCGTGATTGGGATGGACGGGGATCGACTCAATGGAAGAGTTTTCCAACTCAGTCCCCTATTTGTAGAGGAAATGATGGGCTACCCTTTAATGTGGACAACCTTACCATTCCTTACGGGAAATGGAGAAAAGAATCAATAAAGGCTTATGGTAATGCCATAGTGCCGTTGATAGCGGTGAAAATATTCGAGATGATAAATAAAATAGAAGGATATGAACAACAAACAACTTTATAAAATAACATTGACAAGGGAACAACTGATGCTGATATCCCGGTGCGTGGAGGACATAAGCAGATACGCAGCCGGAGACATGGATCTTCAGCATACCACGGAAACTTTGATAAATGATATGGATAGAACGGAAACGCTGGGGATAAGAAGCTTTATAGTCAATAACTCACGAGCGATAAGAAGAAGGTTGTTCCCGGATCTCGAAGACTATGAACATATAGGGTATGATGGAGGTAGTAAAGATATGATCAATAGAAAGAGACTTATCGGAAATACCTACCAGATATATAGATCTATACTGCATCAGCTAGCTATTGACGAGAACTGGAATAACGTGTATAGCGATATTACGTTACCTTCAGGTGATATGGGGACGATTAAAGTGGAGAGGATTGATGATGAAAAGAAAGATGAGGATGTTTAACGGGAATATGGCGTGGAAGGCAATCCAATGAACACTGTGCCGGACGGGGCGGTAGCCGTTACCCTTTCCCTTGCGGCGAGGAGAGGGGGGGCTTCCTGCTTGTGGAGATAGACCGTCAATTCTTTGATGAGATGATAAACAGATTTAATAACAATAACATTAAAATAGATAGGATATGAATAAGATTGAAGAACTGGAAAAACAGTTAAAAGAAGAAATGAGCAAGATACAAGTTGACCTAAAGGAGAAGTATAAATGGATTGTTGGAAAATATGCCAAATATAATGATTCTTTTATAACAAGAATAGATGATATACATCATATCCCTATGTTTTCTAAAAATGGCTATACGACTGATTTAAAACCAGATGATTTTATTTTCGTAAACGGCACTGTAGTTCGTTACTCTGTCAATAGTAATTGCTATTCTTTAGCAAAAGAAAGAATACAAGTGCAGATAAAAGACATAATAGATATGCCTGATGGAGAATTTGAGAATCTAGTAGAACGGTTGTTTAATGAAGCAAAAAAGAACTTACTATGAGCCTGTTTGTATGCGCTAAATGCGGTTGCGTTGATAATACCGCTACGTCTAGTTATTGGATGTTGACAAACGAGTATATGGTGGATAAATTCGACTATGCCAAGGAACTACAGCCGTACAAGGGCATGGGGCTGTGCAGCGAATGCGGGAGGCTGGCTACCAGCCCAGACGGCCGTGATGTCGTGGTGCCCGGTAAATGGCACGGGAAGTTCCCGAAGGAGAAAGCTACCGAAGAGCAGTTGAAACATGTAGGATATAAAAATCTAATAAGATGAATAAGATAAGAAAAGGAGAAGTTAAAATATATAAAGGAAAAGAATACATAGCTATCCCTGAGATAGAAGAAGAGAGTTGTACGGGATGTTGTTTTTACGACAAAGGGATTTGTTTAATAGATCATGCTGATGATCCTAATTGCCTTCATAGCGGCATGATCTGGGAACAAAAAGAAAATAGTATGAGCGATATCAAAGAAAAGGCTATCAAATTAGCAATAGAGGCCATGAGACCCATCCCAGTATACTCATCATCATGCTATAGCGTAAGTGATAACAGATCGCCGGAGGAAAAGCATGAGGAGGAGATGAGATTTTGTAGGGAGTTTAACGACCTCAGATGTGAGATGCTTATTGATATGGCTAAGAAAATAGAAGAGCTGAAGATGAGGAAGAAAAGATCGTATACGATACTATCTTGATGATCGGGGACGCTTCCGGAAAAGAAGGGCAGTTCTCCGACTCCGATAAGAAGACGGCGGGAAACTTCGGGTGTGAGTATATGGATGTGGATGATTTTGTGTATAAATATAATAACCGATAACGAAAATAAGAAGGATAGGATGATAATCGCCTATCCTTCTATTATTATGTAAATCCATTTTTGGATTACATTAATTATCAATGGTATAACTATTTATTTATACTCATCTTTCTTTCCTTGTTATCAAACATTCCACGCAAAATGCAGTTATCATATATACAATTGTTGATCTTCCCTCAGTAGGGTTTTTACCATTTTGGGTAAAAACTTTATAATCAATATCTTTAGTGAACCTATTATCGCCAGTAAGCGCTCTAATAGCCTTGCCTTTATCAGAATAATCGCAGTGAGGGGCATCATATCGTGAACCGACCATATTTCTCAAAAACGCTCCTTTTTTTTCTTGACAATTCTTCCAGTTTAACAAATCCCTTTAATGTTATCATAACAGTCACGGCCTTAGCCTCCCAATATTCATCACCAGGATCAGATCCATATGTAACTAATCCAGAATTACGAGCGGACTGATATGCCTCTATCCTACCTCTCTCATTCCTAAAAACATATTTTAATTCCTGTAATAACGGATACATGTTCTTAATCCCGATATAATAGCCAAATTGCTCAAAATATTTTGATGATTCACGGATAAGGACACCCTCTCTTGGAATAGACCTTTTAAACATATCAATTACCGGTTCATTCTCCTTTATAGTATCTATAGCTGTATTTAATTCAGCTTGAACCATCCTCTTCTCTTTCTCAATCTTTTCCTTAGCCTCCAAAGCTAATCTAACTTCCTTCTCAGCTTTCATCCTAGCCTCATACTCATCGGCCCATGCTCTTGCTGCTTCCGGAGGATTATTAAAATTTGGCAGTTTCACTAAACCAGTAGTAAGAAGCTCCTTTATTTTAGAATTACACCAAACTTTGAATTTAACATCAAGCCATTGGGCGAAATCTATAGCCACATCCTCATACAACCATGTCCCTCCTCCGTTTTCAGAGCTTCCTCTCATTTTTATAACTAATTGATCCTCAGATATGTGTGTCTGGCTCACAATTGTACTAACTAATTCATTTACATATATTTGCCTTAAATAGTCAACAGGTCTCTTATTATATGGGCGAGCCATATCAGTGGCATTAATAAGAATACCATAACTGGTCTTGATAAAAGCTACATTATTCCCATTGTAATTAAAAATAGTAGACAATCCCATTTCGTTGGATTCAGACGTCAAAATTCCGCTACTATCCTTCACGGAATCTTGATAAATGCTTACATTTGCATTCATAATTGATAATTGTTTATTCCCATCCGTCCGGGATGGATAGATGGGAATGCAAAATAGCCAGTAAGATTGTATTAAACAACTTTACTGGCTATCTTTTCGTCATACTATATCAGTTATCTACCTCTATCAAAGTACCAATTAGCGTCCTCCCCGGACTCGTCCTTATCCCTGCCTCCTAAGAAGAATCCCATCGTCATGCCGTTGGTCATCAACCAGTAGTCGGATGTCTGCTTAATATCCCTAGCCGTCTTGATATTATACCATTGCTTACCAAACGAGAACTTCATGAGCTGCCTCCATAGCTTGCTCTCGCCCTTATACACGCCGGTCTGGACGGTAGCGAACGGATCCCAGTTCCGAGGATCGGTGAGGTCGCCTAACTTTCGGGCCGTGACCAGCGGGTCTTGTAACATATCTATAGCGTTAAGCTCCATGAACGGGGATGTCTGGGAAGCGATCTCATTGATCGTCCTGAACCCGATATAGGTAATGAACTGCCCGAACCAGCTATCCTCATTATCCTCCCTATATCCCATCAAGGCCCTTCCTATGGCTATCATCGTAGCGAATACCGCCATATTGATAATAGATCTCTTGATATTAACCTGCTCATAAGGTGTAAGCTTATCATATTCCTCTTTAAGCACGTCATACGCCTCCCCCATACGACCCTCGGACATCGTATTATAGACATTTCCCGCCAATCGCCATAATGTCCTCATATATCCTTCCTCGAACTGGTTGGTCTGGAAATTGAAACCGGCTTTCTTATACGCCCGCTGCACGGCCAATATAAACCATCCACGGTGAGGCAGCACCATGTTAAGGATAGCGTTCCGGCTAGCCCCCACCCGGTTCTGTTCGTTAAGGGCGCCGTCGCATATCTGCACCATACTTCTGACCCTACTAGATAATGTAGGTATGTATCGGTCTACAATGTCCTTGTTAGCCTCGTTTTTAGCCACGATCTTTCCATCCTTGACGTCTACCATGTTCCACATAGAATAATCCCTTAAACGCTCCCAATCGCGTTTAGCCTCGTTAGCGGACATATTCCTGTCCTTCATCATCATCTCCTTGAAATTGGAGTATGACCAGAACTGACCCTCGTATAGGCGGGTATCATCCATGACCGAGATAATAACCTGCGGATCCAACGGGGAGTTAAGAACCTCCATCATCTTAAACGGCAGGTCCCGGAATAAGGTTCTCCAGATCTTGTTGTACGCCGCCGATCGTACACGGTTGCGGACATTAAACACACCTAGGGCCTCTCCAACGACATATAGCTTGTTAGTACGGTTTATGTCCCCGATCTCAGACACGTACGTACTCAACTGCTTCTGGGCTTCCCCATAGGCGTATTTCATGGAATCCTTGCTTATATACTGCCCCACCATACCCTCCAAAAGGAAGTTGGCCTGCCCGGTAAGGGCGCCGGTAGCCGCCACGAACGGGGAGAAGCCTAAGTTGGATTTGGATACGAATTCGGTAAACATAAGAGCCAGCTTATTAAGATCGACCTTGTAATTGCCTATATTCCATTCAGCCCGCTTATTGTTTATCCTGACGTCATAGATACTGGCGTTAACCCAGTCCTGAAACATCCTGTAGGCATGAGTGGCTTCCGGATTCTTACCGCCGTCGTATTGCGTCTCCAGCATCATGTTCCTGTATCCCATGACATCATCCAAAGCAGCTCTCTTATACTTATAAGATGCCGCCTGAAGGGATAGCATAGAATAGGAGTACGCGAAGTCATGGGATACGTCATCGGCATTCTCTAGCTTACTCAGATAGTACTTGGGGATCATGCGATATTTGTTATCGTTCTCATCAAGCTCTCCTAGGTCTTGCCCTTGACCGTGTATAGGGTCATCCACCCTCTCGCCAACAATATCACGCACGGCGTTGCCGATGGCCGCCTTCGGGTCAACCCCGGCCTGCACCATCCTCTCCACGCCGCCCTTGGATATTTGTGGTATCTGGTAGATGTTCCTGAACCGCTCGTCATAATCCTCCATAGCCTTACGGCTTATGTTAAGCAGCTCCTTCCTCATCTCCCACTTATCCTTATTGATCGTAGCTTCCTCCCCTTCGTTGGTAATACCGTATTTCTTAAAGAAAGCCTCGTTCTTGTACTTATCGAACCTAGGCGTATGATACCCGTAACCCAGATCAGGATTATAGTTAGGGTTGCGGAAAGAACTCTCGGCGTCGGCCTCATCAAGCCACTGGTTGTTGATCGTCAGGTCGATCATATTAATATCGAACCCGAAACGGGATACGCTCTCTTCCTTGGATATACCATTTTCTATGGCATCAAAGAACTCGGATACCTTATACGTACCGTTATTTATCTTACTGATGAAATCAGAATACCCTTTGGGAGAGTATTTTCTCATATAAGGATACAGTCGGGTTCTGGCGTACTCGACAAGGATTTCATCAGTCTTACCCATCGCTATGTCGTTAGCTAGCTTATTATTGAAGTCAGGACCGTATTTCCTTCTCAAAAACGATACCTCCACGGTCGTCCATGACGGGTTCTTCCGGGATAGCTTGGAGGCCATCCGCTCCACTTGGCTGCGGGAGCGGGCGGACATATGCTCCTTGGCGAATTTAATCTCATCCATACCCTTGTCGTATGCCATGGCATCCCTTAAAGCGTTACGGTAAGAATCCGTGACTCCACTCTCCACCGTATCAGGCATATCCATCTCAATAGCCTCAGCGGAAGCGGCGGCATTAATAACGCTCTTAGCTTCTGCCAGACGGTCATATAGCTCGTTTATTTTCCTTAACGAGGCGGATCCACGAAGACGATCGAAATCATACTCGCCATATCTGGTACTGTCCCGGTACTGAATAAGCAAAGGTCTTAACTGGTCATTGATCTCATTTATTGCTGCCATCGCCTCCTCTACCTTCTCTATCCTTGATGATGATGCAGATTGCTCCGTGATCTTATCAACCAGATTCTCGTAATAATCACCCTCCTCGGATCCCCACATATCCTTAGAGAAACCAAGATGACCGCCAGCTAGCAGGAACTCGAACGCCGCCTTTCCACCCTCGGATCGCTCTATGCCTCGAAGAATCTCCTTGAACTCCTCTGACGCCTTACGACCCTCGTTGGTATTCCCGAACTCCTCGGCCCACGCCTCGTCCCATGCCTTGATCTCCTCGGACATCATCAGAGCCTCTGATCCCTCTTCCTTTGGTGTCCCATCGGAATACCACTCGCTCTTAGCTATAGCCCTGTCACGTAAAATATCCAGATAAGATCTCCAAGCTATAGGATCGGATTGAAACGCCTTCCAATCGACCTTCCCGTTCCTCACGAACTTATCCATAGCCACATACCGGCTCCTGCGGATACGGGTCGTGAAATCGGACGTGGCTTGCGATACCCTACGACCCAGTCTTTCCTCGACCTTCTTATTAACTTTCTCGATCTTATCGTAATAAGCCTGCACCATAGGTTTCTCTCGGTTCTCATCCAACCACCTATTTATTGCGTCGAGATATCGTTGCTGATCCTCGAACGTCATGTCCGAGATATCAAAATTCTGGATGGTAGGTTTGAATACATGATATACCTCCTTCGTAATAGGCTTATCCCCGTCATATCCTACTATGTCGTCACGGGTCTTCACCTTAAGGCCTCTATCGGATAGAAGAAGATCGATAAGTTGTTTCTCGGTCTTACCCATGACATTTTTAAGATCATATATATCGATAATAGCCTTAGCCTGCTCGGTCCTGTATAGTAAATCGTATTTGGCGAAATCACGGGACGAATCAAGGTAATCAGAGTTCTTACCGTTTATCTTCTGTATAAGATCCTCATTATCCTTTATCCCCCATCCACGCTCTTTCATCATCCTAGTCATCTTATTGATATTAGATATACCTTCGGTATGGGCTTCATTATGGGCCTTGGCTAGACGTTGGCCTAACATACCTAAAATAGCGTTACCACTATGCTCCAGCGTGCCAAAGAACCGGGACATGACATTGATATCCTTATGGATGTTATTTATCAACTTCTTTATCCCATTCCAATATCTTTCCGGGATATTAAACATCCTGAGCTGTCCATCCAGCCAGTCCTCATTACGATCACTTCGAAGAGCATTTATATCAGACATGGATGTCTCAGCCATACGTAATATATCATCCATATCCTCTACCATACCAACCTTGTTGTTGCCATAATAATCCGACGCCTGATTATTGACGAATCCACGAAGATTCCTAATTAACGGTACTATCTCCCCATATACGTTATCGATAACCTGTATCGTCTCATAATCCAATCCCTTGTCGCTTTTACGCAAGCTACTGGCAACAGTGACCAAATACTCTACCTCGGCCTTGGCTGTAGCTATAACGCTCTTGGTGGATAACAGATTGTTGTTTTTATTAAGCTCGCCCCCGACTTGTCTTACCTTCTCGCCTATATCACGTAGAAGGGAGATACTCTCACCGATCCTCTGGCTTTGGCTTGACCTCATCCTCTGCAATCTAGTGTATAGCCTTTCCAATGACCTACCGTTCTTGATCAACTTATTAGCCACGTCAATGTCCGATAACGAGTACATGAGATGATCGCTATCCTTTAGCAGAAGCACGTCAAAGGCGCTTGGATCATCGGCCAACGCCGACTCCTTTATCCTGTCAAGTACCTTGTTTAAATCCGATCTTTGGCTGGTGAAGAAATTACGTATGGCTCGTATCATCCTGCCAAACAAGGAAAGCTGTGCATCCTCATCCGAGGCCAGATCCTCCACCGCCTGTTCCATGCCCGGAACGAATCGCTGGGCCAACGTCTTGCCTAGGATCTCCCGCTTCACCATCCGGTCTAACTCCTCTCCTTGGTACTCCTTCCCATATACCTCATAATAACGACCAGCGAATTGGTTCCATAATGAAGTTCCCTCGACAGAATCAAGTATCTCGTCAATCTCCTGCTGGTTACGATAAGTATCGATCAAGAAGTGAGCCACCTCCTCATTAAGGTCCTCTACCGTAGCCCCCTCAGCCAATGCTATCACGCCATTGGCCATATCGGATAAGGCCCTAGCCGAAGGATCCACACCATTACGCATCTTATACTTCTCCATATACTCAGACATACCCATCACGCGGATACCTAACGTGGATAAGATATTGGCGATATCGGTCCTGTTCTGTAGATCCTCTGCCTTCTCGTTCTCAATAACGCCACGGACATTACTTCCATATAAGGCGTTATCCTCCATCATCAACGATAGCGCTAGCTCCATGAACCCATCATACTTGTTATTAAGCTCCTCAAACTTACCTTGCCTTAACATGCCTTTAATCTCAGACCTGCTTACCGTGACCTTCTCCCCGGATGTCGTGATAAGATCAAGATCGTCGCTCACCTCCGTATCAAAACCTATAGAACCCAATACGTTCATCTCAGAGGACTGACTTCCAAATCTATTCCTAAGGCTGGATAAGGCATCCATAGCGTTATAAATCTTAAGACCATCGGAGTTGCCGGCCCCGGTAAGATAATACCTATCCCCCAGCCTTATACGCTCACCGCTTAACATACCTTTCTTGATAAGGTAATTGACAAACCCTCCACGGGTGCTTATATTAGAGTCTGAACTGATGCCAAGGACCGGGATGAATGACTCGTTATTATTAAGGGTTATGGAGGAGGAGCCAAAGAAGATGTCAGCCGCACCAGACGGGACGTCGCCCTCCTCGACACTGCCGGCCAAGAACCCGGCCTCGACCCGCCCGCCGGACGAGCCTTTTATGGTGTTGGCGTAAGTATCATACACCTTGCCGTCATCCGATCTAAAGAACAGGCGAGGCTCACCGGAATCATATACCAATCTTGAAGATGGGGGCGTATAATCTTCAATATCATTTAACGGCAAGACATTACCAGAAAATATGATCTCCCCATCTATATTTCCGCCCTTCACCCTGATATTAGGTCGTTGACCGGTAAAAGCGCTTTCCACGGCCTTCCATAACATACGGGCTGTCTCCTTAATATCTATATTCTCCCTGATAGCCCTTATATCATCCCATGACGCCTCTTTCAGTATCGTATCGCCAATATTATCCTCGTTTATGGAATCCAGATCCACCTCCTGTACCGTAGATGTATCTACCACAGCCATATCATTGACATCACCTACCTCTCCGGAGGTAAGATAAGCCACTACATTGTCGCTATTCCCAAGGCTTCTGGCCAACGCCGGGGCATCCATATCGCTTATGGCGGACAAGACCTTGGCTGACATAAGTTGCCCCCACTCGCTGGCGCTAAGTCTGGCGCTTATGGATCTGGCCGCCTCCTTATTCCTTGGCACGGATCTCGTCCAGTCTCCGAACTTAGACCTGAACTTATCGTTATAAATAGTCATATAAGCTTCAGCGGCCTTATTAAGGTCACTTACGGCGGCTATGCCCGCTATCTTATCGAATAAGGTAGATACCTCTCCGGAAGGGGTCAAGACACGGGTTATCTTACCCTTACTATTTCTTTTAATTACGCAACTTGACATAACTTCATGTTTTTGACAAAGATAAACAAAAAGCCCCCACAAATAAGCGGAGGCTGATATTCTTATATTCCTTATATAATTTACGACTTAATCCGTATTCTTGCTATTGATGAACTTACTAACGCAATCACCAGCAAAGCCGGCTATATACGCCGCATGCTCATCCTCTCCAACCTTAAATCCAAGCGACATATTACAGAACTGGCACACGCTCATGGCTATATGGAACGACTCATGACATATATTTCTCATCATTATATCATCGTCGCTTGAAAAATTCCAAAGTATGGCGAATTTACCATCATCGTCCCTATCCCTTACCAGATTCACGAAAGACGCTTCCTTATCCATATCATCCTTATCACCCCATTCTCCCTTATGATCCGGCTCCATATTCTCGAAACGGTTACATAACGTCTCGTAATCCAATCCTACCGTGATAATCAACTTTAATGGATATACCACGAAATCAAATTCCTGCTCTCTCACGTTACTAAAATTATTAATTTTATTTATCAAATTCACATTCGTATCACAAAATGTTTACTCTAACCGGGTTAAACGCCAACCCGCTACCGATTATCCTACTTACGTAAGAATCACCGAATACTTTTCTTCCGATTCCAATAGTTCCGTTAATATCAGCGTTAATAAGCTTTCCCGTAGAGCTTTGGAATAACCCGCGTCTCTTTCTTTTACCTAAGTAAATATCATGTTTCTTGAGAGGTTCAAAAGCCAAATGGTCAACCTTTGAAGTGTAGGATTCCTCGTGGGTCTGGAAGTCAATTCCGATCATCTTACACTTGTAGCAAATCTTATCAATGAGCTTTGAAAACGGAATTTCGACAAACCCTTGATTCATTTTTCTTCCAAGGTTTATGTTTTGCTTCCAACCCTTGTTCAGGCCGACAATAAGGTTGCCGATGTTGTTATCGATGCAAAAATTGACGATAAACCTGCTAACCTTGTGTATTTTGTCATCAATCCAAAAATTCCTATAATTGTTTAGCTGTCTAAGTCTCTTTGAAATTCCCTTATCTCCGATGTAAGACATCAACCTAGCTTTCTTTTTGTTGTACCACTGATTAAAGGACTTGATAATCTTGCCGTTTACAATGAAAGGCGTGGTACCTACATTGCTTATACATGTGCATAAATTATTCAATCCCAAATCAATCGAAAGAACATTATTCTTATCAAGATTTAAATCCTGTTCCTTCTTCTCATAAATAACCTCAACCACATAGCATGTAGCTTGAGGGATGATTCTAACTTGGCATAATTTATTCCCTCCTATGTTTGTTTTGATTGGTGAAATTATACTCTTGACAAAATGGATGTAACCATCACTCTTAAGCCTGCAAGCAGAAGTCGTAAAGACTACCATATTCTGCTTCTTGCCTCGTTTGTACTTTGGTAATCTTGGCTTCGATTTGAATTTTGAAGGATTCTTTTCATATCCCTTCTTTAATCTGATCCAAGACCTTATCGACGAGAAGACTTGGGCTACGACTTGCTGGGACACTACCGACGGAAGATTCCTAAAATCAACCTGATCCTCTTTACATAGTTTGGTTGAGAACTCATATTCCTTTAGATAGTTACCTTCGAATATCCCTTGCCTGATGTTGAAAAGAACATAATTGTACAACAACCCGGATTTGAGACATATATCCTCAAATCGGTTGTCTTTTATGATATGTCTTTCAACTAGTCTCATTTAAATATCTTATGCCATAAACATAAACATTATTTATGAAATAAATAATTCATTCAACTATAATCCCCTTAATTTTTCTATAACCTCAAAACACATCTTGCACTCAATCCTACGATACAACTGCCTTACGCCATCTATCGTAGTCCAATAACGATTCCCGTCACGATGAAGGAACTCACTCATAACTTTAGTGTCAGCCACATCATGTAGGTCGTATGAACTGAAACATAACTTACATATATCGTCAAGGTCAAAATAAGTAACCTTATCATACGATATACAACGGATTTGTCTCCCATCAGGAATCTGAACATCGAAAACATTTATCTTCTCCATATTAAAAAAACAGAGGGATGCCGATCCCATCACAGACCGGTATCCCTTATAATAAATTAGCGACGAAAAGCATGGTGATGGACATGCGCCACAAATGTAATTACAAAATTCGTAAAACAAAATATCAAGGGCAATCACCCGTGCATTCGCATGGAGCATCGCTTTTCAAAACCCCATACACCCGATTGTCGCTAGTCAGCCATCGTTTCCCGTCACTCGTGATATAAGCCTGCCTACATCCCTCCTGATTCACCGTAAGCGTCTTTTTAACGCCTTTGGGGGTTGTTATCTCCAACTCAAGGGTACGGTCAAGGCCTTTGTTCATTACCGAGCCAAAAGAAACGGCGGCGTTACCGGTCCCGGACCCGGGGCTGACGGTCAAGTGCTGGTTCGTCACCTCGCCTACCCCGTCTTTCCAATTAATATCTATATCATTCATCCTATTTAATGCTTTTTGTAAATACTCATCGCTTAATGTCCTATCGTAAATATCAAGAGCATAAAAAGCTCCATTCCACACATAAGCTTGAACACCCCTAGAGAAAGTGCCTATATATAAATTATCCACGGTTGATGTATAATTTGAAGATACAAGATCCATCTCTCCATTGTAAGACTCCTTAGTTACATAAACGATCGATAATTCAGGGTTATATATATCTTTTACAGCAATATCCTTACTACCAAGACGTACATATACATTTTTGGAATACGCTAATTCACTACAAAATTGCTGAGCCTGATTCGTTGATACACTTTTAGATAAAAAGCAATTAGTGGATTTAGAAGGATTCAAATTAATTCTTTTATATACAAACGTAAAATCATTGATGGCCGGGAAATTCTCGCATATACCATAATCATCAATACCATCAAATACAAGAGCGCCACCTTCGTATCCAGAACCAAGCGTAAACCCAAAATTCTTCAACACAATATCGTGACCGTTTCCAGACAAGTCCTTTAACACGTCTCTATCTGCGTCACTGTTGCCCTTACCATTACATCTATAAGAAGCCACTAAATAATCATCTATATTAGCCATAATCTTTTTTCTTACAAATATACTAAAACAAACAAACCCCAATCAGCTTAAGTCGATCGGGGTTTGAATAAACAATGAAAATCGATTATAATCTTCCTAACATCCTCATCACGGTTCTAGAGGCAGCATTTTTCCATGTCCACTCATCGTTAGATGTTACGTTAACTGTCTGAGCGGAACCGTTAACATCCAAATTGATAGTTTCCTTATCAATCTCAAGAGTAGAGTCACCAGCGGCTTGAGTGATGGTAACTTGCGCCTTTTGTCCACCGGCAGCCGTTACGCTTAGCGTAGCCACCAACTCCTCGATAGAGACATTGGCAGGAACATTGGAGATAGTAATACTCCAAACAAACTCTCCGGTAGCACCAGGATCGTCAGCGATAAAAGCGCCGTTAGCTGTCTGCTTACCAGCCGCCGTATAATTCTCGGGGAGCTATAAAGTCAGGCCATTCTCCTCCGCCGGAGTAGCAGCGAAAGTAAGCTTAGTACTATTAGACTTACCTGTGATAGTTACATTACCACCGGTTTTAGCGACAGTGGCCGTAGGACTATCCGAAGTCACGGACTCAGCGGCGGCGGCCTGATTAACTACCAACGCTTTTTGAACGCCACCGTTAGTAACGACAATAAGATTAGTTGTACGCTCAAGACGACCTGTATATTTATCTCCTGATATAGATACCGCCTGATCACCTGATCCTGATACCGGATCGACTGTTACAAAACCAAATTTTTGTGATGCCATATTCAAATGATTTAAAAAAATGTCTTTTTATTATGCCAAAAATAACCTATACCTAATTACACGCCAAATACGGGGGGGGGGATAGATACGACTAGCCCTGTACAACCTCAACATACAACCCTACTAAGTCCTTTAGATTATGACTAAGAGGAATCCCACTATCCCTTGTGCATTTATACACGTCAGCATTCTGAATGTAATATTTATCCTTGAATATCTCCATTGGAGGGAAATACGGGATAGGATCCCCTATAGTACCGGCATGTTCCTTATCAATAACCTTATACAAGGAAGCCGTATTTAGTCCGGGTTCCCATTCCTCCGACAGCGTATGTTGTTGGATAACCTCATAAAGGATATCCGTATCCTCCTTAACCACCCTAAGACAAAATCCGGTATCCACGGATAGCCCGAACTCCGCCCCTTCTTGTCCCCATATAGGGAATAGGACCTTAATATCCAATTTCTCGTTAGAAGATAAAGATATGGTCTTATTATTAACTACCATCCTAGAGAATTTGGCAGCTACTTTCTGGGGATCAGAAGCGTCCTTCTCCTTCGCCTGTTGCTGGATGTACGCCGTGGTAACACTTACCTTATCGGGATAGCCGGACTGAGCGTCAATAGCCCTTACCTGCTCTACGGTAGTGGCTAGATTGATCTGCTTTTGCTTGTCCCCTAACGCCGACATAAGATCATTATCATACTTATCCATCATCCCGATCAAGATCTTGCCTTCCGTTATATCGAATTCCAGACCCATGATCGTTATCTTTCCAGCTATAGCACCATCAGACAAAGCGTTACGTCTGTCATATTCAGGAATATAAATATCTTGATCATCCAAGAAAAACTCATGGAGATTTTCAGTCTCATAAGATCTAAGCTCCTCATATTTAGCCGATTTCTCCTCGTTAAGAATCCTAGACTCATCTAATCTAGCCTCAATGATCTCCTTAACCGTGGCTTTAGGATTAGCCTCCTTGAACGCCAGTTGCTCCTCCCCAAGCTCTATCCATGGGGCGGGAATACCTTTGGAGTAATCATCATAACTATAGCCCTTGGCGTAATTATCGTCAAGAGGCTCATCTTGAACCAACATCTTGGGATATATCTCCCTGTTTATATATGTAAAACTCATAGCTTATTAATCTTGTTCTTTAACGGCGATGCTATACTTGCCTGAAGCGTAACACCAGATATTTATCTCGAAAGGCTTGTTAGCCGTAGTGGTTATAGAAGTTCCGCTCATGCTGACATAATCCCCGGAATTAGGTATCGCTTGGGTGAAAGCCGCTGAGGGGACACACCTGATCATCAGCTCCTCCCCTACCTGCATCCCTGACTGCACGGATAGGGTGGTAGCGGCTGATAACGTAGCCGTGATACTTCTCTTGCTAATAGGCAGGTTAGCTAATGTCGTGACCGTATTAACCCCTATAAGCCTGTTCATGGTTTTCTTATCAGCAGCCGCCATCAATCCATTAGTGGATTCGTTGGCCACGGCATATGTCGTGTTAGGAGGGGTAGCCCATGTACCATCTCCACGCATAAAATTAGAAGTGCTACCATTAAGCTGTCTCAATAAGCCGTTGGCGGAAGTGGAGGCCAACCCGTACGTGGTATTGGTAGGCACGACCCATGTTCCATCGCCACGAAGAAAAGACGTCTGTTTCCCCGCTGCGGGAGCCGGGACCAATCCCGCAGCACCAGCCGCCGAGGCCGTAGCCGCCTTCATATTGGCGTAGGTAGTATTCGTATCCTTATAATAGGGGATACCACCGACAATAGGACAAGCCGTATATCCAGAGGCGTTTGTCACGGTACTGCCGTTCTTGACCAATCCTGTGGACCCGTTAGCTCCTACAACACCATACGTTGTATTAGTATCCGTCCACGGAACATTCACATACATCTTACCACTACTATCCAGCTCTACCGGATAATTCTTCCCATTAGCTGAGTACCCGATCTTAACAAGACCCAGATTATCGCTCGTGGCCTGTGAGTATGTAGTGTTATTGTCAGTCCAAGGGACATTGACGTACATCTTGCCATTAGCCAAGAGCACAGCGTAGTTCTTTCCATTAGAAGCATAGCCGATCTTAACCAATCCTAAGGTGTCGGCCGTGGCTTCATTATACGTGGTGTTATTATCTGTCCATGGAACGTTAACGTAAGCGTTGCCGGACGAATCCAGTTGCACCTTATAGTTTTTCCCGGAAGTCGTATATCCTACCTTAATACCGCCAAGAACGGTAGCGGAGGACGTGGGAGGGGCGAAGGTACTTGGTTTGCCCGTAACCCCGGACTAAGGCACGGAGGAAGCCTGACTGGCCGTGTAAGGCTCATACCCATCCTCACTGCTTAATTTAGACTCGTCTTTTATCAGATACATCTTACCTGTAGACGTGACCTTTACCGTATCACCACTTTGAGCCGTAGCGGTGGTAAGGGCGAATCTAGCCGTATCATCAGCTACCACGATCAATCTCTCCAAAGCCGCCTTAGGTAACCTATCTATGCTGATGGTTCCGGACGCGATCTTAGAGGCATCAAAATTAGCCAATGTCGTGGAGATAGTTACGTTGCTTCCGAAGTCCGATGAAACGCTACCGGTAACAGCCCCGGACAGCGCTATGGCCCTAGCCGCCTGTAATTTCGTGGCGGTAGGGGCATTATCCGTCTTAAGAGCATATTTGGTAAGATCAATATCATTAGCCTTATCCAAAAGCTGCTCTATCTGCTCGCCATTATATTTACCTTGAAAATCTGCCATATCATAATTATTTTTGCCCAAATATAACCATATATATAAGCACCAAGAAATCGAGGAGGGGGGTAGATACGGGCGGGTGTTAGAAGCTGCCGTCCCCATGCAGGAACCCGGTACGGAATATAATAGCCTTGTCTTTAAGTTTCTGGACAGACTCCCATTCCCACTCGCCCTCACAAGGTCTTATAACATACTTATTGCCCCAGATCTTGAATTTCCGTTCAATAACAAACATCTCCTTATCGTTAAGGACATGAAAGATACTCCCGACAGGGAAATACTTATCAGTCCTCAATATAACACGATGATGTCTCTCGTCATATTCAGGATCGCCTACGATACGTGCTTTATAAAACTGGAAGTCGTTTAACGTCCGATCCACAGGTTCTATCCAGTAATATCCTTTAGCCATTGATATTCTCTATTTAATCGTTATATTCGCGGAAGAACAGTAACTCATAAGGTTTTTAGGTAATTTTCAACCAAGGGGAAAGGGTGTCCGTGAGGATATCCTTTTTTCATTCCCGCCCACCCCTCCTATGAACAAAAGATCTACCTCGAACAAATGTAATCATAATAAAGTTACGGGCAAAAAGAAACCCCATCGGTATTCTATCGCCGACAGGGTTCTTCCAACGTTGTATCAGTCTTATATCATCTCACTCCATTTGATTGTGTCACCGACGAAGCACCGCACCGCCAGATACCTTACGAACGCCGTCCCTTCCGGGGCGTCAGGGTCTTCCAGATAAGCCAAGACAGCCTTGACTATTTTCTGGTCGCAGTCCAATACCTTAGGAAAGTAGTCGCTATAGAACATAGCGAACAGATATTGAACATCTCCCCACGTAGCGTTATCAGGTTTCTTGGCCCCGCATTTATCGAACATCTGCTTAGCGTCCTCCATCGTCCATCTTCTCTTGGACCCGTCGGCGTTAAGCATCTTGTCGGCGGCTTCCCTAGCCAACTCCTTGGAAAAGTGATATCCATGGGTGTCTATGTACCGCTTATAATCCGGGTCATCAGCGTCTGCTCCTCAGTAGTAACGACTTCTACGACCTCTACGCATGTAAGGTTCCGTACCATCGTACTCGTCACGGATCTCACGCTCGCCGAACCAGCCCTTGCGATACATCTCGTCCTCCCGCTCATGGTGCTTTTGACGTTTCTCAAGCTCCCGCTCATTACGCTCCAGCTCCCTCTCACGTCTTTCGAGATCACGCTCACGACGTTCCAGCTCCTCCATCATCCCGTCACGATCCTTGCCATAATGGTCATATACCCCGCCATCATAACCCATGTACGTGCCGTCAGAACGACGGGAGCGTCCTCTACCGCCTCTTCGATCATAGATCTCATCATCATATTCCTCTTGGCCATTGCCTAAATCTATAACTCTCATATTAACCTAATTTTTTAATTAACAACTCTTTTAACTCATCGAAAGAAGACCCCATCCTATCGACCTTCTCCTCAAGATTCTTAATCTTTCGGTCTTGATCCTTAGTCTGCTTAAAAGTGGGATTGATATCTTCCAAAATACTGTCGCATGCCTCTATGATCTCCTTATTCTTATCCACGCTATTCACGATATCCGTACTGGTTCGTTTCATGGCGTTCAGGTGGTTCATTATCGGATCCACGGAGCAGGCTAGCGTAATGCCGTTGGCCATAGCCACGTTCTGATTCTCTGGAACTACGTATGTCATGGACTTCCCGTCCACCTCTATAGTAAGATCCATAACCCGATCTTGCAACTGCTGATACTGACCTAACTGGGACTGGGCGAACCTAGGCTCCGAGACGTTAACCACCGTACCCATAAAGAATTTAGGGACCCCTGAGGTGTCCAACGTATAAACCTGATATCCTTTCTTTAAATCCTTAAACATAATAACGATCTTTTTTAAATGGGAGGGAGGTTACCCTCCCTGTTCTTTCTTAGTAAATTCATGCGCTAGGGGGCGGTAGCCGCCGTAGCCGTATGACCTAACATCCTAAATACCCCAGTGCATTTGTTATAATACACAAGATGCTCGGTGTAGGCCCCTACTATAGGATCACCAGAAGCCACGGGAGTCGTAACATCCTGCCCTGTCATATGTGCCCCAACCTTATCCACTATAGGTGTCTTGTTGACGATAACTCCAGCGTTGGATACCGTAACAGGAGTGGTAGTGGATAAGCCAGACGGAAGAACGATCGTGGCGGGATAACTAGCCTCTGTCTCCGTCACCGGATGACGGACCTTCCATAACAATATCCCCTCTGGAGGTAGTGAGTTCCACTGACACGGATTGATGCCAAAATCAACCGTAGGTTCGGCCGCAGAAGCGTCAGATACCTTTCCAGTAGTGGTTACTACCGGGATGCCTCCCCTGTCAAGACGGGAGGAGGCGAATGAACCGATCATATATCCTCTGAAATCAGCCATATTGTCCCCCTTCCTTATAATACGGCATTAGTAGTGCCGCAAGCGCATCCACATTCGTTAGCTACCCTTACGGTAGGAGTATAGCAGCAACCCGGATTCTGTACGACGTAAGCCGGAATCGGAGCCTTTGGAGCTAACTGACTAACGATGTTCTGTGTCTGTTGTTGGGTGATAGCGGAAGTAGCCAAAGCCTGTTTCTCCTCACGAAGCTGTTGGATAGTATTCTGCATCTCACGCATCTCAAGTTGACAGAACTTGTCATTGATGATTTGAGTTTGAAGATCTATCTTAGCAGCCAACGCCTGAGTCTGGGCTTGGTTGGATTGAATAACGTTATTGAAGCCGTTAGTCAAATTGTTCTGCAATACGTTCGTCTGACCGGTAATAGCCAACTGATTCTCATATCCCTGGCGAGTTATAGCGTTCTGGATATTACATCCTACGGTGTCTAACGAATGTTGGATGTTATTGAATCCACTAGCCATAGCGCTTTGTAAATTGCAGCAACATGCGCTAATCTGGTTACCGATCTCACATCCTTGTTGCTGTACAGCGTTGATAACAGCCTGAGAAGTCATACCTACCTGACCGGCCACCTTATCAATAGCGCCTTGTACGTTACAGATAGCGTTTTGTAATTGAGAGGTAGAACAGTTGAGGGCGTTAGAGATCTGATCGATAGCGCTTCTGTTACCTTGGATAGCCTGCATCAGTAACTCACGACCATAGTCATTATTCAATTGAGCTGGAAGACCGTTAGCGCAACAATCATTTCCATTACCACCAAAACCATTCCCGAAGCCACGTCCGCCCCACAACCAGAACAGGACGATGATCCACAACCACCAGCCATTGGCTCCTCCGAACTGGTCTTGGTTGTTACGGCCGTTCATCAACGCCGCGACTAGATTCGGATCCATCTTATTTCCACCCAAAAGGCTGGTAAACATACCCGGAATCATAGATAATAAACCGTTAGCGGCGCTACCGCTCCCGGAACCCATGCCGTCTAACAGCACGATTTTGTCTCCACTTGTACCCATGTCTATTTATTTTTGAATTAATAATAACCCCACCTGATAGTGGGCGTTACAAAGTTCAAAAATTAATAATCCTAGGATCGTGATATATGTCATCATCAAAGCACGTCATGTCATGCAATTGGTATTAATAAGAACCGGTACAAGACAAAAAATCCGGAACGTATCACTACGGCCCGGATTCATCGCAAATCTATAAAATCCAATGTTTCAATGCTCGAAAGAAAACGTCTCACGACATCAAAGAGAGATTAACTACACGAAAAATCTCGCATCAACTTATTTGTATTAGCAGTGTATTCATTAACTATCTTACTGGATGAGGGATTATCCTCTATCCTTGACAGGCGGTTATCGTCACTCCTTACCGTAACGTCACCCATCCTTCGTACCATGTTTTCTTGATATGATGATGGATCGGAGTATATAAGATCATCAACGAACCTGTATATCGCACCATCAACCGTCTCACCTATCTTCTCATATAAGCCGGATTGGAATGACACGAAATCATCATACCTCCCACGAGCCAAGAACGAACCGTCCGGTCTCGCCTCGACACCGCCGTTGACCTCCCGGAGCAGACCCGGATTCCTTTGGAACAGATACCTATAAAACCCGGCATCCATCATCCTATCCTGTCTATCCAGATAGAAAAGGTTTATCATGCTACTGTCACCGGACTCGATAGCCACGTCAAACAGAAGATCCCTTACCTGACCTTCCGGCAACGACATCTCCATGCTTTTTAACGTACTTCTGTCATGGTGGTTCAAAGACACATTATAAAATCCATTAAAATCAAGGAAACGTAAGACATTATTATATAAATCCGATTTTTTTAACCTTTCCTTGATCTGGATCTTCCTCAACGATGTACAGGATTTGATAAAATCACGATCCTTTCCCTGCCTAGCCTCGTATCTCCTGAACTCCCGATCAATATCGACATCATCCATCTTAGGGGTTACGGGATGCTGATATATTAATCTGGTAAGGATCATGTTTTCGGTATTTGAGGATGAGATGTTGGACATAACTAGCTTCTTTATATTATCCTTGACCACACCAATATCAGAACGGGAAGCCCCGGCGGGAACCACGCCAGCCGGCAAGTACGAGGGCCGCTCTATCCCGATATCGGCCAACATCTCATAGGCCTGATCGGTGTCGGTTATCGGGGCCGTGTTATGGTACGTATTCCTACCCATATACAACATGCTCCTATCATACATATCGGAAGGAGATGTATTCCCGGACCTTACATACACCATCCTATCCCCAGTAGAATAAGTATCCTGAACCTCGTATATCGGATTTCCTTTTCCTGTTATCCTATCAAGATCGGAGATAAAGCTATCGTATACCGGATTGCCGGCCTGTATGGAAGATAATATAACATCCAGCGAAGCCATAAGATCACGGATATCCTCCGGTCTGGATATAACCATCTCATCGCTGATCGCATCGCTTATATCCACGCCCATGTCGGCAAGATCCATGGCTATGCCATACAGACGTCCGGCAACGTCCTTGATGTCCTTAAAATCATCCATATCGATTATCTCCCCAACCTTATCCCTTAGACCCTTCATATCCTTAGGCATACTGATATACGGTGTGGTACTATTGAAGTACGAGTCGGTAATCGTATTTCCGTCCTGACTCCGAACCTCCATACGGGTCATATTACGATACGTGTCATACATCCGATCTGCGTAATCCTGATCCTCCTGATACCGGAGTGCCAAGGAAGGGTATGGGATGGAGGCGAAAGCCTGATCGAACTCCCGGCGGTCGCTGATACCGCCTACCGCCCTCATGATCGTATCCCTTACCTCTATTGGATTCAAGCCCCTTCTCTTCCCTAACGAGTCATATGTATCCTCATATATCATATAATCATCACCAAGGCCTGACTCGGAGGACAGGAAATACATATCCTTCTCATTAAGATCCCCGTCAGACATAAAATCGACAATCCTCCTCATCATATCCCTTACCTGCTCATACGCCGATCTGTTGGTCATGATATTATCAATCTCATCGGCGTCATACATCCCGGATCGCTCAAGATTGTACCTATTGAGGAATATATCACCGCCGGAGAGGAAATTGGATACAATCATATCATTAAGATCATTGATATTATCAACGCCCAAGGAAGTAAGGGTATTATTGATATCCTTAACCTCATCGGCCATGAAATTACCGACGAAATAGTTCTTCCGCTTGATAAAGGACATGACATCATCATACCTAGGTTCCCCGTTACTATCTAGGTCATATTCCGATGGCATGGACATCCAGTCGCCAAAGAAAGACACGAAGTCGGGGGAGTAGGCCGTACCCCAGACCGATAAGGCCTGCTTCTGGTCGCCAAGCACCTCCATCGCCCTTTGGTATAATCCGGATGGTTGGTTATTAGGGGCAAGGACATTATCTACCCTACCCTCCTTATTTTTTATAACATAACAAGATCTACCCATAGCTAAATCGTTTTGTTACAAAGATAAACAAAATCCCGCCTACTCTCACGAGCGGACGGGAGCCAAATAACAATAATAACAAACCTTATGTTTACTCTGAAAAAGTACAAATCATTTTGCCGATCCTCACGGACAGGCAAAAACTCAATCCTAAATAACAAAAATGAAACTTATTGTTTAGCAAAAATATCTTTATCTGATCTACTCAGAACCCTGCCTTTCAATTCCAAGAACCTAGGCATCCATTCCTTGGATATCTTAGACACGATCCACTGGAATCCCTTAGGAGTCACATAGACAGTATTAGTGCCGTAGAACTCGTCATCATTACGATATCTGTAACGAGCATAACCACGATCTATCATCCTTTGGGATAACAACCATCTTTTACCGGTTTTAGCGAAGAACTTCTTATCCTCAAGCAATATTCGAAGATTCTTCTCGGCTATATCATAACCATGAGCCTCTAGCTTTTCCCGAACCTCTCTGATCAACATATCTGTCTCTTGGGCTATTTCGGCTGTCTTAGCAAAATCAACCATAGGAGCCTGTTCTTTGATAATATTATCAGATATCCTCTTAGCTTCTTCTGCCACTTTCTTGGCTTCAGCTAATGCCTTTTTCTCCTTCTCCGATTTAATTAACGCTTCTAATGCCTCTATATAATCGGATGGTAGATCTCTTCTGCTTATATCAGAATTACTCCTATTTATTGATGTATGCCCTTTCAATAAAAGTTCCTTTATTTTATCTGTACACCACAGCTTAAAATCTACACTAAGCCACTGGGCAAAATCTATAGCTATATCCTCATGCAACCATACCCCACCTCCAAAAACCGGCATTCCAGTCTTCTTTATAACTAACTGATTTTCAGATTTACCAGTTTTTCTGGTAATTGCCTTAACTAACTCATTAGTAGACACTAACGATAAATAGTCGTTTGTTCTCCTATTAAAGTATTTAGCCATCTCCGTGGCATTAACATAGGTTACATCATCAACCGTTTTAAAAGTTACATCATTACCATTGTAACTAAAAATCTCAGATAATTCACTCATGATATAAAAACAACGAGAGCCATTGGCGTCCGTTATTCCACCAATAGCCCTCATCTATCGCCTACGCCTAGGCGAGTTAATATCTTCTTATGGCCCAATAACGGATGGACACCGCAAATATAGAACCTTATTTTTAAACTACAAACAAACAGGAGATATTTTTACAAAAATTGTAATCAATCGTATTCCTCTGTCATATATAAAGCGTAATCATACCTATCCTCCATCATCATCACCACCTTCTTGATATCAGATAAAGTTAATTTCTTTATCTCCATATTCCTACTATCCATCCTGACGAAAGAGTCCTTGAACTCCTGCTCGGTTATGGCATCCAACCTAAATAGATTGTATTTTATAAGTAACTGGGTTACGTCAAATATCAAGATATTAAGATCAACATCATCTTTCAACTCATTAAGTAGATCGCGCATCATGGTCTTAATAGCGTCAGTGTCAAGTTCCAGCTTCTCGGCTTCCCTCATCAACTTCTTAATGATGCCATTGTACTCGATTATGATATTAGCATTATCATCATCGGTAGGTAGAAGAATATCCATCGTACATTCTATACCTATCTTATCACTAAGTCTTTTATTGAACTCCGTCATATAATCGAAAGCCTGACTTCTGCTTAAAGCGTATGTATGGTCAAGCAACTGCCTTTGTCTGTTATTGACAAAATAATGACTGGTGTATAACATCATCAAGACCTTAACTCGCTGAATGCGCAGGTCTTGCATAATTTTCCGGTGTAAAAAAGAATCTAATTGCATAATATAAAGAGTCCCCACCGGGGCCATCACACACCCGACAGGGACTAACTTTTAAATATCTTACTCGTCAGGTGATGGACTGACACCGCAAAGATAAGACGAATAAATTTACCTAGCAAGGATTTTCCGCCTCATTTTCTCCGGATACTACATTACCGTCGGAAACCAAAGACTTGTCCTCGGCAGCCTTCGTAGGCGAGGCGGACCCCGATTGGAGGTCAGACGGGTTGACGAACGGGGTCTCCGTCTCCTCGAAGAACGTCTCATCCCTCCTAATACTCATCCTGAACTTAGGGGCTATGAAAGGATCGTTATTAAGATCGATGTTGATCGTAACGTCATTCATCAAAATATCCTCCTTAGTTCTGGAATCACCTATCCATCCTCTTACGTCAGCGGTCATAGGCATCCTGCTAACCGCTTCCTTGACAGCTTTAAGCCGGTTCTTGATAACATCCACGTCTCCCGCCAGCGGAATCATATATGTCTTATTATCCAACCCTGATCTGGCTATAGCGTTATTAAGATCCATTATATCATCAATACTTACGCCTCCGCCTAGACCCTCCGTAATCCTATCAGCCATCGATCCGATCATGGATGAGAATGACGATATATCCTGATTTTTCAATCTTACGGGGTACAGGTAATTTCTTCCATTTCCTGTCTTTATAGCTACGACCGGGATACGTGAATCTTTATAGTCACCATACTTGTCCCTGACGATAGCCGTACAGAACGGGAATATATTATACTTAATATCATCCCTCATCGTAACCTCCCCATTCTCTATATATCCTACGCTCTCGACTTTACCAACCGTCTCGTTGGTAAAATCATTCTCGGATACCATCAACGTACCATTATCATCACTTATGCTAAAATTAGGTCTTCCTGGCAAAACACTGGTGACTGCGCCTACGAACGGTATATCAATCTCGCCAGCGACAGATCCCACATTATCCCTATACAACTCAAAGGCCATACTCCTTAAATCAGCGTTACTCCCTTTTGAGTCTGGATCATTGGCTTTTAGCACCGAGACAAAATTACCATCACTATCCACGATCTTAATAACCATATTATCAACCAGCTCTCTGTAAGCCGACTTAGTCTCATCAGAATTAGGATCAACGGCGTTAAGGCTATTGTATTTATCATACAGTCCCTTGGTGTATGGATCTGACATATCCATCTTAAACCTTACCATATCACCCTTGCGAAGGCTAGCCGCTGCTTCCTGATTCACCGACTCGTTATTAGACCCAAACGTATCACCCGTATAATAAGGGACAATAGACCCATCCTGCCCCTTGCGATACACCATGAACCAATTGGAGGTCGATAAGGCGGTCTGCCGCCCCAGTATGACACCGGTAGCGTTCTCGAAAGCCTGAGCGTCATCCTCACTAATCATCCATCTTGAATGATTCTTGGACTCAATAACGCTGAACATGTTCGTCCCATCAGTAAAATCCATCACCATCTTATCATCCATAACATATTCACCGGGCGTGACGAGAGCCTTAAGCCCGGATCCCGCCATAAACCTGTCAAGCCTCATTCCTCCTACCTCATAATACATGACCCCACCGATCTCCCTCTTTTGAGCCATCAACACCACCGGATTCTGGGCGGCGTTGACCTCCGTCCTGCCGGTGGATGTCCCGGGTTCGCTCTCCGTGAGAACATCACCCATAGGTATAGACTTATCGTAATCCTTGACAACCATACTTCCATTATCATACAGCCTCATCCATTCCACGAATTGAAGAAGAGGATCATCGGAATAATTATTGATAATATCAATAGCCTCATTAAGTTTATCCTGATCAACTTCATTCCCGTTGTCAATATCATTCATAAGATCATTGTAAGTCTGTATAGCCCCCTTAACCTGATCCTTATCAAGACCATTAATGTTTATATCTATGATATCATCAATAGTATCTCTGATGTTATTTAAGACGTTATCGTTGGTATTTAACCTATCTATCATTGACCTAATCTTATTAAGCCTAGCTATAGGATTATCGCCAAACCCATTTACAAGATCATTGATACGATCCTTATTATTATCATATATCTGCCTCTCCCTAGGAGATAAGATATCCTCATTACCGTTCCATATCTTTATAGCTATATTATTGATTCTATCATCAGAAGGATTTATGATATCCTCATTATCAGGTACATTCTCAACGATACCGCCCTCATCAGCCTTGATGTCATTCTCCATAGATCTGGCGATCATATGATTATAGGTCTTGAACATAAATGCCTCGTCCTCTCCTATAAGACCATCTTGATAAGCCTTATCTATGGCCTGATCATTGGCATAAAGGGAATTAGCATCAGGATCATCGGTATTCCTGAAATCATACTTGCTATCATCCTCCTCATAAGTCTTACCCCATACGTTCGATAATATCTTCATGAACCCGCGCTCCTGCGCCCGGATGAATCTTCTGTCACGCATACGACGAAGTGACTCGTTTATATTCTTATAAGCCACAAGATTATGACGATACTCGCTAAGCAACGCCATAGCCTCCTTATGATTATCAACCCCACGGATAGATACGGCATTCTCAAAACCGACTATAGTCTCATAAGCTGCCATAAGATCGGCGGCGCTGATCCTTGATTCATCCCTGTTTAATAACAGCTTAGATATATCTGTCTCTGAGTTAACTAACGTAGCTAATCTCCTCTCCAAAGCAATCCTATCCTCCGTCAATTTAAGAAGTCTATCATTCTCCTTGGCTAACTTGACCTTATCAGACTCAAGAGCTTCCTTAGATGTGACACTCTGCTGAAGCTTCAAAACATTCTTCTCCATTTTCTGTATATCATCTGTAAGCTTCCTGAGTTTCTCAAGATCCCTACTCGAATCAGGATTAAGACGAGAATATATATCTAAAGCAGGTCCTATATCCGTATTGTATATCCTTCCTAACTGATTAGCGATATCATCCAAATTATCCTTAGCCTCAATACCGTTATATACCATATTGGAGATATAGGCGTTAAAAGACCTGTTCGGGATACCCTCAGTAAGTGAGTCGGCGAATCTGTTGGCCATGGTAAAATTATCCACCTTCTTATTAAACTCGTTGACAAGATCGGCTTTATACTCATTAACCTGCTCATCCGTCATATTCATATCGGACGCTATATCGCTATTAGGTATAGATTCGACTACCGTCCTGAAATTCTCCTTGGTATCATCCAACATCCCCATCTCCGAATCATAACGGAGACGATTGAATACGGCGTCACTAAAATCCTTATTTATGATCCTACCATCACTCTCGTACGATGTGTCTACACCAGATAATTGAGCGTTAAGAGCCATACTGCCACGAATAGCACGGACAGCGGCGGTGGTCAAGGCGCCGGCATTGGCGTTGTAGGCCTCCACCATCCCCTTGTTCCGGGACATGTCTTGGCTCCATTCCTTTATACCCCCAATAGTCTTTCCACCCATAATCGATCCGATAATCATACCGATACCGATCTCCTTCCATCCTTGGCTAGACCCGTACGTCTCCTTGAACCCATTCTTTATAGCCTCCATATAGCCTATATTCTGCCGGATAGCCATAGGATTGTATCTTGATTCTACCCAATCCTTGGCGGACTTACTAGCCACTCCCTGAAGACCTTCCTCATACAGACCCTCTGACACTGGGCGCTTGATGATATTGAACGTATTTCCGGCTACCTTCTGCCATTTCTTTGGTGTTATGGCTCTTAACGTACCGTTATCCATCCTCTCGGCACCTACGCCAAATATATTGCGTTTTATGAACTTATCCACACCAAGATCCATGCCGAACATATCGCCGAACATAGCTATATTGGATAATGACAATATGCCGACGTTGGCGGCGAATACAGCATTAGCGGCATTGGCATTATCAGCCCTGAACTTCATAAGCTCCTCATATGGGACTTCCCTTCCATAAGCGTTACGGTAAGACTGCCTGAAATTCTCCTCAGCCTCCATCAGCATACTTCTGGCCTCGACAGATGCCTCCCACGAGGTAGATGTGCCAAGGAAAGCGAGGGTGTCCAGTCCCTTGCCTATCCTCCGTCCCGTACGGGCGGCCCTAAGGTAGACGCCGAACGCTTTCTTGGTATCCGAAGCCGCTTTGCCTATCCTAGCCAAAGCCACGCCCGCCCTAGCTCCCGTACGAGCTAAGTTCATCAATCCAGCGCCGGAATATACGGCTGACGATAACATGGCTCCAGCGGTAAAAGCAAGACCGGATAAAAAATCGTTAAACCAGAAATTAGCCGTGGTCATGCTTTGAAGGAAATTCATATCCCGCTCCTCACGATTGTAATAATGAGCAAGACCGTAATCCATCTTCTTGTCCTGATCATCCAACCATCTCGTGAAATCGTTATCAAAAACAGCGTTAAAATTACCTCTGGATACACCGGCGTAAATACCATAAAAAGGCTGAATAACACCACCTAATCCATACAAAGCGGCTTTACCTACAAATTTCCCCAAACCTCTCATCCATTTCTCAGTCCTACCTTGACTCCTAGATAAACGTGTGTCGTTATCTACACCGGGGATATAAGACTCGTATTTAGGTATCCAAGTACCGCTACTAAGTCGATACCTTGAATCCTCCAACGATATCTCCGGACCAGTAAGATTAAACCTGCCCTTATAGCTTTGATCAGAAGCTATATATCCTAATGGGGACATATGTTTCATATCATCATAATAATTTGTCTTAACAGTATTCTTGATCCTCTCCGACAATGACGGTATCTGGGACTTTGATCTCTCGGAAGCGGAATACGGATCCAATACCGGAGGCAGGTCACGATCCGGTATATCATAGGGATCCGTACCAATAGCCTTTATATTATCTACGTTTATGGTAGGATATCTGTACTTCTCGGCAAGATCCTTTCCGTTAGAGGTATTATTATAGATTTCCATTGTTTCCATTATTTCCACTATTTCCGTTATTCCTGTTTCTTATCTCCTGATCAATCATATCAGCTATGGGCGAGATGAAGCTCTCGAAATCATCAGTAGTAGATCTTCCCTCGCTCCTCCAATACACCTCATTCTCCTTGCTAAGTATCTGTTGCCATGCCATGACCAAATAATACTGCGGGCAGAAGTCGATCTTCCTTGCTACCTCATCAGCATAGTTAACGCCATCCAGATCAATTGAATACAACGGGGTATTACCCTCTCTAGCCCCTCCTTTGCTATATATATCAACATTTATCCCAGAAGAACCATTATTATACTTATATCCGGAAGCCCTTAACTCGTACATAGAAGCGTTATCGAACAACACGTCAGTAGCGATCATCATCTGATTCTTCCTGATATTACCGTCATTTATATTCGTAAACATATCTATATAAGGCATTACCGTGTCCTTGGCCCCGCTAGCGTAAGCGAATGGAGCTACCAACAATGACTTAGCCATCTTCCCATAAGCGTTGTTGCTTGAGCTGGCGAAAGATATGGGTACGACACCGGAATCATAGGTCTCGGACGGGATGCTTACATCCTCTTTGTAGAAAGTAAGTCTATTCGCAGCCAGATCAGCCTCGCTTACCTCAACAACAGATCGACCATCACCTCCATTATTGCCAATGATCTGATAATTACCATCACCTATAGGGGATATGGTAAACGTTATCTTCGTATTGGCATTATCCTTATCCTTAGGAATAAAACCGCCACCACGGGTAAATAGGTCACTAACCTTTATATAATCTTTCTCTTCTTGACTTTTAGACGGATAATCACCGGAGAAGATATACTCACGCTCGGCATACTCATGACGATATTGTCTCAGGTAATCCTCGCCAGCACGTTTAGCGTCATCAGCGATCCTACCTAAATCCCCACGACTCCATTTATGTCTTAATAAATCATTCCTCTCTTTATGAGCCTCATCATATATAGCGGTAGCGACAGCGATCGCCCTGTTATCCCCGGCAAACCTATCTCTTATTTCCTCAATGTGCTTATTCTTACTAGCCCCAGATACGGCAAGAGACATTATAGATTCAATATCATCAAGCGAAAAAGACGTTCCCATTAAATCATTCACACGATCCAATAAGACACCTGATTGACCCGAATCCATTGATACATGAGGCATTTCTCCTTCAACACCGTAATTAATAGTATTTATATTATCATTTAACAAAGAGCTGTAAGCGGACAACTTACTCCAATCATTTAATGTTATATCGTTTATACCATTTATATCAAAAACCTTATCGCCATTGTTATTAATATCTCCAAGATTGAATGTGCCGAATCCATAACTAATATCTATACCTGACCCACTGTCCGATCTAGCTTCTCTCTGAATTATAGTATCAATACCATCCAAAACAGCATTGCTCGCCTTATTGAATCCATCATTGATCTTATTATACTTCCCTCTTTGGGTATTTAATCCAAGAAGCTTCAAATAACTATCCTGACCATTGTAATCAAGCAACTCGTTCCTTGACCCTCCATTGGCCTTGAAATAAGCCATGATAACCTGATCGTTATCCATATCCTTGACCACGTTACTATTCTCAGGATCAGACGCCCATGCGTCGATCTTCCTTCTAGCGTCATCTGATAATGACTTAACGAAATTACCCATGCCGGCAGTCACCGCCTTCTCGTTGGCTATGAACCCGTTCATGAACTCATCGCTTATGCTCACATCGTCAAGGTTTGCGCTCTTGGTAACCACGGTAGGCCCGGTCGTGTCATCACCTCCGCCACCTCCATTCTCCGACTTACCCGATTTGCTGGCTCTCATCAACGCTGCTTTCTCCATGGCTAGATTATGCCTTTTTGTCTCATTAAACTTAGCTCTCTCAATCATCTGCTGATTAGCCTTGAAATAATAATCATCAACACCCAACGTCTCGTATGAGTTATTATAAGACCATCTCAGCCCGACGCCACGAAGGAACTGCTGTCGTACCATGAACATGCCGGCTCGCTCCGGGCTGTAGTTGCTACCGATAACGCCCTCGGCCTCCTCCACGAAATCATTTCTCTGCTTGATAATATCCGCCAGCTCCGACTCCAACTTAGCCCTCTTGGCCTTGTCATTGCCAACGCCCTTTAGCTTGGCTCGTATGGATTCTTCCTTGACACTGAAATCATCAATATACCCTTTAAGGAAATCTGAGGTGCTTTGAACATTAAATAAGTCAGGATTCGTTCTAGCCATATATCTTCCCTCTAATTGCATCTGAGCCTTACCGTTCTCAGATATAGAAGCCATGGCTATATCCCTGGCCTGAGCGTAACTCATCTCATCTATATACATCTCACGCATCTCGCCCGTCCTGTTACCATTGGCATCAGTCACCGGTACATTGACTTTCTTCCCCTTGTTAAGGGAGATGAAATTCTTCATCTTCTCATCAATCTCAGCATGATAATCCGTATAAGGGGTATAATGTATAGGATTAAGACGTGTCCCTACCTGACCGTCATTCATCCAAGCCACGGCATCGGCGAAAGCCTCAGCCTCGTTTATAGGACTATACATCTTGGGATTGTTCAGCTTCATATCCTCCATCTTCTCGCTAAAAGCCCGGATCTCCCTAGTACCGGCAATAGCATTCAACACACGGGTATCCAGAGCTTCTCCAAGACGAGCCTGTATACTTCTGGCTATACCGTCAGAAGCCAAATTAGATTTACGATACACGTTATTCACGTCCTGTATCAATCCATTTAACCTGTTCTGAAGATATTCCCTGTCCTGAGGTTTTATAATGTCAGAATTGATAATATAATCAGCATACTCGTTTATAGCCTGCCGATTGGTATCTATCTTCTGCTGCATGTACCCCATCCCCTGCATCATGACATCCATGTTGTAGGGTGATACGTACTTGCCGTAATTCCTTAATATACTATATTGTGAAGCCATCCTTTATCCTTTCTTGCCTTTAGTTACTTCCTGAGCAGGATATAATCTCCTATAACTCAATATATCTCCTTGAGGATCAGCGATCAACTGTCCATTAGGGCCGATCTTGACATCCCCGAATATAGACCTTAATGTATTCATGGTCGTAGCCGTATTCCACTTCTGCTGGATCTCATCATTTACGCTATCGAAATACCTAGCCCAGTTCTCGTCATTAATAGCCAACCCCTGCAATATCCGTTGTTGATAAGCTTGGCGTTGGGCTATGTTCTTGTCGTAAGTATTCGCCCATGATTGAGAATTGACATTATCAGCCCAAGTCCTTTGAGCCACATTCCCTTGTTCTACCTCATTTATATACTTACCTATATTGGAACTCATGATAGCCTGTAAATTGGAAGATAAAGCCCCTCTCTGGGAATCCGGGACATTACCCATCTGATCCAATTGTGATTGGAAAGCACGATTGGCCTCAACCATATACTGATCAGCCGATCTCAACACCGGATCCACGGTAGGAGCGTAATGCCTTTCCAGACCTTCCGTTGTCACGGCTCCCGGAGTCATCCTAAACACCTCGGGGAAGTCAAGACCGCCACCCACTATATTCCTGCCTCCATTGCCGCTGTTCGACTTACCGGCATTTGTATTGGTCTTAGGGAGTGTATTGGGATGAATCAGCTCAGGCATATCCAGTTTAACATCAGGATCCTCCACATCACCTATATCCATAGGACCGGGAGCCACCTTATGAGGGTCAAGTATAAAATCAAGACCTTCCATTCCTTTCATGGATCTCAATGCCTGCATCTTAAGCATATCCTCCCCAAGTATCTTATTAACGACATCCTTGTTCTTATCAGAGAACAGTTGGCTAAAATGGGTGATACCGGCATCGTTAAGAGCCTTATGCTGTTCCTCTGTAACAACGTCCAGACCGATCATAGGACGAGATGACGAATATTGACCAAACTTATTGTCTCTCATTCTATCATGATATGTGGCTTTTTTATCTTCCGGATAATTACCTTGACTATCCTCACCACCAAAAGAAACGAGCGTCGTGTAATCCCGAAGCGCCTCTGCGTTGGCGATGATCGGGTTCTCCGCCGTAGCCAAGCCCATCCACCCACCAGTGGTGCTATATATAGCATCCTGAAGAGCTTTGGCGGCAGTAGCCTTAGGCGCACTCATATAAGCATCATAAGCCAAAGGCATGAATGTCTTATAATACTCCAGTCTCTCATCAGCGTTAATGCCGCCATAAGAACCGTCCTGACCCTGACGCTGATACCCAAACGTATTATCCTTATTATTATACTTGTTCTCAACAGGACGGAAAGTAAGGAGATAATCGAATAAAGAGCTACCACCTTTCTCCATCTTCTGACGAATACCAGCCACTTTCTTAAGCAGCTCTTTCTTAGCCTCAGCTATATCCTCCTCCGTAAGACCGTATTCTTTCATGGATCTGGATATGATGTTATCTATCTCACCTCCCTTGGCAAAATAAGTATCCTCATCCTTCTTCATCTTCCGGTCTTCCTGCTCCTTGTATATGACATTAGCGAAGTCCGTAAATCTTCCTTCTAAGCCATTAACCGTCTCGTTACTATCATTTATAGCCTTGGATAATACGGAAGCGTTTAAGCGCCTCGTATTCTCGTCATCTATCTTATCGTTCTTCTTCAACTTATCCAAAGCCTTCTTCTGATCATCATAAGCTGATTTAAGACCTATCTTAGCCTTATACCTATCCATTAACGTGGCGTACGTATCCTTTGGCGTAGCCTTAATACCATACGTATCCCTAATGTATTTAGCGAAATCCGACTCTATGGTGGTATCATCGGTAATAACCTTCGTACCTTCCTCCAAGGAAACGGGGGTTCCACCATCGGCGTGCTTCTGCCCCATAGCCTCCATTGGCGCCTCTCCGGGCTGCGTCACGTACTCACCCTTCTCGACCTCTACGTTGGCTTGATCTTCCATCGACTTAGGTAACGGATACAGATACTCACCGGTAAGGCTTCCGCTATCGAACCTATTATTAGGCCCTAGATAAACACCCCCACCATCCTTGTACTGCATCTGGGATTGCCTTCTTTGTCTGGCCTCACGCTCCTGAGCCAACCTGATATTGGTACGAGTACCTTTCTCAGACGCTATCCCAGAAACCACGTTACGAGCCAATCCCATGATACCACTAATCCCTGAGGCTATGGTGGTTATCGTATTAGCTGTTTTAGCCCCAGTGGATAAATCTCCATATCCCTCACTTCTCATACGCCCTATACCACGACCCATCTGGGTAAACCTAGACCCTATATCATCAGCGCCATAGTAAGGGATGGTGGTAAAATCAAAAACATCCGTACTACCAGACTTATCAACCTTCTTATTACTGTCAACCAAAGCGCTCAAATCACTTGTATCAATGGCATTAATATCAGGCTGCTGAATATCAAATCCTATCTGGGTAGACGAAACCAAAGGCTCCACTCCAATACCCTGAAGACCAACAACATTACCGGGCATGACAGGATCAACTTCCCCGGCTTCTTGATATTTAGGTATCTTTCTCTTGATTACATATTTGCCCATATCAAATTAATTTCGTTCTGACACAAAGATAGTTGAAAAAAATAAAGACCCACCATTTCACAACGATGAGTCTTTGTTTTAAATCAATCTTTTAAAGATGCATAAAAACACCTATAAATATTGTTGTAATGCATACTATTTTATATATTCGCATAAAAACAAACATTACAAAACAATGAATAGAGAAATATCAGAAAATAGTATTGAGTTCAACAAAGAAGACAATTTTATTTGCATAACAGACTTTGTATATATAATAAACTCGTATAGAGAATCAAAGAATAATCCAAAAATTAGAACTGATCATTACATAACATCAAGTATAACACAAAACGTAATCAATAATATATTAAGACAAATAGATATGCCAGAAAAAAGCATAAAGACAATATCTGATTTAAAAAATGTTGGATTAGCATACCGAAAAGGTAAAGGGCCTGGACAAAAATGGTTTGTCGATTACAGAGTATTTATATCAATCGCAATGAATATAGATGATAAAATAAAGGCACATCTAATATCTTATGCAATAAACTCAATATCCTCGACAAAGATTATAGATGAAATACTAAACAGTATATCAAAAAATTATAGAAGCATTTCAAATAATAGATATAAAACGTATATAGCAATAGATAGAATATCAGGTCTTTGTAAAATAGGTAGAGCTATTAATATAAAAAAAGACTATCAGCTCTTAGGGTATCAAATATAAATATAGAAATGATATACACAATAGATGACGACATCGAGTCGTATATGCATAAACTTTTATTAGGATTTAAAGAAGATAGAGAATGGTTTAATATAGATGAAGGTATAATAAATAGTATAGCTAAAAAATACGGATTTAAAAAATACAAACAATAAAAAATAAAATGCGATAGCTGATTATATTACCTACAATAAACCATATAGCTATCGCATTATATCAACCTATTTCTTTTAAATCCTTTTTACAAATAACGAACCTATCGCTTTCACCAAGTCATAGAAGCCAGCAGCGCTAAGCCCGACAGCCACCCCATACAACAGAGCTTCCCACCATTCACTCCCTACTAACAACGGGGATACCTGAAGAACCCAAGCCAGGATACATACCAGCATGCCGATAACTACAGCCGATAGGATCTTAGCCCACTTATGGGTGTCGATATACGGAACCACCTTAGCTAGCTGAGTGGCTGACATCGTGACGAAAGCCATGATGCCGGTAAAGGTAGTCAGATCAATAGTAATAGGCCCTTCTGATGGGATTACCTCTTGCGCCATCAAAGCGAATGGCGTCAATAACATAGTAAATAAAAACAACAACCTTTTCATACTAAAATATTTTTAAAAACAGACAAATATAACGAATTAGTCCAATATATCATTAGCTAACCCTCCTAAAGTCACGACAGGATTAGCTATATCAAGAATATCATCCAATCTATTTCCGATCCTACCCATCACGTTCGTATTTCTTAATATATCCATACCACCTATCAATTCAGCGGCCGCACCCGCCACCCCTAGTATATTCCAAAAATTATCATCATCCGGGCTTAGTGCCATCTGAGAAGAATCAACACCTATTCCTGATACACCAGATATTTTTTGGACAGAATTACTATGGGCTATATTATTCAATAACGGATACAATCTAGCGCCTGATCTCTCTATTAACCTCAAGAATCCAGGAGATGCTGTGGCTATATCACCTATTGTAAGTAAAGTATCAGCCATAAGCTTATAGGGATAAAACCTCTCCTTCCTTTTTATCTCACCCTCTTCTGACCCCTTTTTAACAGATTCTCCAAACGTGTCGTACATGGCTGTATCAAAAAGACTATTCAAGAGATCAACATCCTTGTTTCCGCCTCCTCTTATATTATCACTCAATTTAAATATAGGAAGATTATTCATCCTCCTGAACTGATCCTCATCTATAAGACCCTGTTGAAAAGCAGATCTTGACGCATTTAGAATCTTATGCCTTTCCTTGCTTAATGCTCTTATCGCCTCTTGCTTGTCCACGATGCGTTTTCGTTAATCCTTATCATAAAACCATTTATCATCCCCAACAGGACCTCCTTCGGATTTTATTGACGACATTCCTTTTATATTCAGCATCAACCCCGGTATCATATTAAGCACCAACTGCCTTTTCGCCTGTTCCTTACGCATACGCTCAGCCTCCGCTATCTGCGCCTCTGATTGAGGATCATTCTTAATATTATTAGCGATGTCCTCTATAGCTTTCTTGTTAGCGCCGGATTGAGCTAGCATCTTATATAACAGGTCTTGACCTTCCTTCTCCCACCAGCTATCCATGGCAGGATGGGAAGCCAAAGAAGGAGCGGCGGGGGCTACCGTCTCAGGCACGGGCTGCTGACCTCCGTCCCCCGTGCCCGAATCCCGCTGCCCGAATTCGTATCTCATTGGCTCGTTCTCCGGGACACCGTATCTGTTGGAGAACATATCGGCGAACTCAAACCGCTTCTCGTTTCTTAATGTCGATCCAAGGGGTCTTCCGTATCCTTGATTCCATGCCACGGTAGCGTCCTTATAATTAGTGGCGTTATCAAAATCAGCCTTCGAATACATATAGTAATTATATACATTGCCTTGAGCGTCCTTATCAAAGAACTTGCCTTGGTTCATGTAGTTCCATCCTAGTCCTGGTACACGACCTTGATACTCATCCACAAGATAATCCAGTTGTTGGGTTAATGTAGGCTTCTTACCGTACCTACGCTGTAGCTCTTTCTTCCTCGGTCCAAGCCATTGCTGGATACCAAAGTCACCGGCGGCTCCTAGGGCAGTAGTATCCCCTCCCGACTCGGCGGCGATGTTAGACAGGATGCCTATAGCTTGCGTTTGTGGTATCCCCTTCTTTTCTGTCAGATAGTCCCATATCTCATCATATACAGCCATCTTATTGTTCTCTGATCTACGAGGATCAATCACATACTTTCCAGAACCATAATCGCTCCCTGTATTTATACGACCTCCTTCAGCCTTATCCTCCAACTTATTCTTAGACATAATAGCGTTACGAATAAGAGCATCCTTACCACTCTCTGGAGCAGGATTATAATCCTTGAAAGAGCCTCTCTCCTCAAACTTATCACCTATAGCATCTAATACCTTGGTAACTATATTAATCGGGAACTCTTGATCATTACTATAAAAATCATATACATCGTAAACGCCTAACCTTCCATCCGGACGTCTATAAATTGTAAAATTACCAAACCCTGATAACGGGGTAAGCTCACCAGCAGCCTCGGGATAAAAATCGTACTCAGAAAAAACCGTAGGCTTTCCGGATCTTACCGAATTACGATTCTTCTCAAAGATATCTACCCATTCTCTAGACTTTTTCAAAAACTCCAGCCTACCATAAGCATCATCTGTAACCGGCTTATCGGAACCATATATTTCTCGCTCCGTATCACGAATCTTCTTATCTAACCTCTTTATCTCATCCTTAGTGTCACGATTAAACATCCTCTCGATATCAGCAATAATATTATCGGGGATTCTTATTTCCTTGCTATTTCCGTCAAGACTATTAGGCTGGGATAAGAATCTACCCCATAGCTGTTCACTATATTCATCAACATTAGCTTTGCCATTTCTTCCGTATATAAATTCCTTAACCTTATCAGGAAGACTGGCATTTGAGGCTACCACATCAGGTGTTACATTCTCATACAACCTTCTTCTTATAACATTGCCTAAGATATCTTTTAAATACGAAGCCTTATCAGATACATCCTGTCTTACATACAACGGGTCATCACCAATAGATCCACCATCCTTATATTTAACCTTGAAATCAAAATTGCCAATATATTTCTTTACGTTATTGATATAATCATTATCATCAGGAGAAGCCTTGCCGTTATTCAATAACCTTCCCTTACCCATCCATTTATAAAGTAAGGCGTCAAATTTGTCTATATCATTACCTTTATTATCCTTAAAGCCACGACCAGCAACCTCATTCTTGTATATAGACGCCAGACGCAACATAGTAGCTATACCTGAATTATATGGCTTTAGGATATTCTCCTTATCTATACCAAACTTATTATATATCTTTTTTGTCTCATCATTATCACCTTCTATCTTTATCTGTGTTATACCCTTCGAGTTATAAGACCTGTCATTCCATCCATCACCCTTGAGCAATGATCTAAATCTCTCGGCTATATCAACACCGAAATCCCCGATAGCCTGTTTCCCGATATATCTGGGAGATACTCCAAACTTAGTCTCCTGCTCGGCAATACCCATGGCAAGCATGGCCATCCTATCATAAGTGTAGCTATCGATATCGAACTCACTCATGATGCGTTCCTTGTTATATGATATAGCGTCGCTATATTCCTTTATATTACCCAGCTTATCCATTTTGGCTATATTATCAATGACTGATATAACACCAAGGAAAGCGTTGTTAGAATTGATGCCATTCTTTGAGTCATAAGCGTTATAAATCCATTTGGGCAAGATGTCAGGAGATATATCACTATTTTTTACGCTTATATTCAATGGCCTAAAATCCTTGTTTATATGAACATTATAATCATCCCAAAGTCTCTTCTCGCCGGAATCTTCACCATAAGGGTTGTCCGCTATATAATTAAGCGACCCCTCACGAACGACAAACCTACTTCCCTCTTTCTCCGGAAGTGTATAAATAAAATCACCCTTCTTTATGAAATTATACAGCTCATTCCCCGTATTCCCAAGAAGCCTGATACATCCGTCAGATCCTCTTCCAGCAGAAGCCTCATGATGCATGGATGAAGCTATGTTATGATCCCATTTACCTGTCTTAGGATTAAACCTAGCTCTCTGAAACGATTTTCGACCATGATACTCGCCTATACCTGATACTCTTGTTATACCAGCTGGGGTAGACATATTGCCTGCCCCACTGACAAGTTTCCCATTCTTTGTCTTTGTGTATGTATTATAATCATCACCGGAAGCGCCTACACCTATATTATTAGTGCTATAAAGAATATCCCCGATCGGTGAATAAACTGTTAGTTTTTTATTCTTTTTATCTACAATAGCGTAATTAGATTTATGATCGACGCTCTTGATTATATCCTCATCGCTCATCTTATTGATCTCAGCCTCCATGGATATTATATCCATCAAATCACGATCCTCTTTCTCTGTTGACAGCGATGGATCTGAAACCTTTATCTTATCACCTATCTGTATCTTGTTGATATCAGGGATATCCCTATTCCACGATACAATATCATCTAAAGATAATCCCAATCTTTTGGCTATACCCCAAAGAGTATCGCCTTTAGATACGGTATATATCTCTCCTCCATCAGCTTTCTGTTCAATCTTCTCTCCCCATAACCCGTATTTATCCCTAGGCCATATGCCGTCTATGGCATCCACATAACCAACGGGATACTCCCCGTCCAGACGCCGGTTCCGTCGCTCGTCCGCAGGGTACAGGGCGTTGGCCAACGGCTGCGTGATATAACCCAACCCCTTATCTTTGGATCTCGACATAGCATCCACCACAGTCCGATATACAGGTCTTAATTTCTCAGGTAAATATAGCCCCGCCTCATCAACCAACTCACCGATCTTCTTATTTATACCCCTGATGCTGAAATTATAATTACCCATGCCATTATTCAACGGGGACAACGCACCTCTTATCCCATTCATGCCTTTAACTGCGGCTCCTCCGCTAAGGACATCAAACTCCGGGGACACGTTTCTCAAAGGACTATCATCCATACCCCTGAAATACATAGGACGCTCGCCTCTTACGACACGATCAAGATCCTCCTTATATAAATCCTTTATCCATGAAGGAATTTCCTCTGGTTTATCTTTCTTAGCCATAAATCATGTTTTTCACAAAGATAGGAATAATAGCATGTAGATTAAAACAGTAAGCGGATACATGATTCATATCATCTACCCGCCTACATCCTCAATGCATATGATAAGCCGCTAAGGCTTTCTTAGCCGAATCCCTCGACTTGTACTTGGCCGGCCATAATTTACCGGTCTTGTTGCTAACCACTCGCCAATTACTCCCTACTTTCTTAATGCATCCTGACTTCGGGCATTCGCCCTTCTTCTTACCGCTAGCTTTTCCTGTTGCCATAACATCAAATATTTAAATTACAATAGTACTTACCTCATAAGTATCATAATTAATTTTTATCTTACTCATTTTTGAAGAATTCGGATCAAAAAATACCAAATAAGCGGCATCATAAATATAACTTGCTATGATATATGAATTAAAAGCCGCCGTAAAACCGGAGCCAGATATCACTCGTGAAAGATACATATGATAATTATTTAGAATATAACTTTTTATATCATCATATTTTGATTTGGTTATAGATGATACTATATCAATATCGCCAGGTTCTAATAGATAACTTGATATGTCTATACCTCTTATATCATGATATAACCCATTATCCATCAATGCTTTATTCCCAGTCCCTTTCAACTTAAGATGAAGCTGATTATCAAAATTTATATTATCTTCTGTATTCCCAAAAGACCTTACAATAACTATCTCAGTGTTATCTGATGATGCTATATTTAAAGAAGAATTAATATATTCAACATTCAAATTAGGGTAAACAGATATAGATATATCTGAAAATCCCATATTAAGGGAATTATTTGAAGCGCTGATATAAATAGTGATACAATCATTCCTTTGATCATTAAAAACCATCAAATCATTAATATTCACGCCACCTAACGCTTCTACAAAAGAATTGTTAGGTCTTATCATCCTGACATTGGACGTAGAACTACCATCAAACAACGACTTTATAGTATTATATTGAGATTGAGGCAAAGTAGTAGATTGATCTCCTACAAGCTGTAAGATGATAGCTAAAAAAGCATCCTCATCATCACTTTTAGCTACTGCGTCCTTCCACGTACCATCACCACAAAGGAACCTACCCTCCCCCCTTAGCAGGAGCCGGCACCAATCCCGCAGCGCCAGCCCCGGACGCCGTGGCGCCAACCATATCCTTGACTTTATCAAGTCTACTGTCTATTTGATTACCATCGTACTTACCAATAAAATCCTCCATATCGTTTTAATTTACAAGGGAGAGGCGGCAAAATACCCCCCCCCTATATGTTAATAAATCAATAAACTTTCTCCTCATTGCTAAACCAACGAACTATCATCTTGAACCGACTCTCAATGTCATTCACGAACCTAGCCAAGAACCAATCGCCACGAAGACGATCACGCCACCTCCGGTGATAATCGACGGCCCTAGGGTCGATCTTCCGGTCAATATCATTCACGTCCTTGATCCATACCGGGAGGTTATTAGTATCGTCTTTGACCTCGTTAAAATAGTCATTTATATTTATCTTCTGATCAACCTCCGTCACCAGTATCTCACGGCTATCATCATTGGTTATAGGATACCTTAACCGCTGGCTCATATCGTTCTTGTCGGCGATAACCATCCGAAGCTCACCGCTGTTGTTGGTATCATTATAAAACCATGCCTTATTAAATCCAGTAGTCCTAAGAATTTGGTAATTAACCTCATCCTGATATCTTCTGGCATCCATCCGATATTGGTAGTTCGTGAGGATCTTATTCACATACTGCTCACGTACCGGGACCTCTATAACAAACGGATATAGCTTACCATAAAATACTTGATACGATTGGTTGGTCAAACCATGAGACCATAAACCTATCTCCTGACTTTCACTTGAGTAGTTCTTTCCGGACTGGAAATAATGCTGGTGCTCGATATAATAATCAGGGGTGTAGGATAAATATGATTTCCACTCACCCTTCAGGCAGTTATATCCAACGGTGAACGAGACGTCCGTGAAATGGCTGGTATCCTGCAACTCCACCGCCTGCCCGTTCCTGTAGAACCGGCCGCCACGGAATTGGTACTCGCTCGGATTCCCTACCGGTATATAATCTTTCTTGGTTATCAGAACCCTCTTGAACCGATTGTCCCAGCCCATGGATAGCCCTATACCAAAGAACTTGTTATCAATATCATAATAAGACAACTCAGCGTCCGTATCAGCGTTATATATCCGGCTACGGATGATCTTCATCTGAAGATGCTCCTTAAACCAGTTTCTAAGACCCGGTGTGACCTCCGTGAGATTCCTTCCGTTAGAATCTACCTTAAACACCTGACCACGTCTTAAATCGACCCAGAAATGCCCGAACTCACAACTGATCATATCCCGGCTCTGGGTCCCGGAATATCCTAACGTCGTATTATTATACTCAATTCCACGAGACGCGAAAAGCCCACCTGTCCCTAGTTCACTATTCTCCGGGGATATTCTTTCCGCCAGCACGTCTATAGCATTATATAGTCCTACCTGATTCTCGAAGCGAGCTAGTATCTGATCCGACTCTATTCCCTTCATGCTTATAAGCTTCCCGAACGAGGTCTTGAACTCATGGTAATCCATAGGCTTGTACGACAGCCAAGGATCGGTCATGCCGTTCTCCGACACGTCGGCGGTGCTCCATATGACGCCGTTGGGTCTTTGGTAAGCGCAGTCCCAAAAATTGCTATCATACGTCTCTGGTAATGACCTGCCACCTAACGTAAATCGATTCTTATACACAGGACTCATCTTAAACACATTATCCCTTGATATAGGGACATTACGCTCTTGGGTCCATGATATATAATCCCCCACCTCCGGATAGAACCCCTCGTAAGGCTCAGGGCCGGCTATACGGAAATTGCAATTGATCTCAGACTCCACAAGAAACTGAGGTATGCCATAGAAATATAGGAAGAAACGACCGCTAAGATACATATCTCCGGTCTTGCAAACCATCTCATAAGCGCTCTTCCGGCTAGGGAAAGAGTATAGCGATCCGGTATCCGTGTCAGTCTTATTAAGATAATCCTCCCCGGTATCATAATTAACAAAATAACGTGGATACCCGATATTCCGATAGTCGTAGTAAGGGAATGGTATCATATCTCCCTGACCAAACTGGGTCAAGTAAAACATAGGCATTTTTCTTTTAAGCGAGAATCTGGATATAAACACATCACCTCCAAAAACAGGTTTACGCTTATCCTCATCCATCAACCCGCACCCGCCTAACGATACCCATCTGATATCCTCTATCTGCCCGTATTGAGCCGGAGAATATTTCTTTATCCTCATATAAGGACAGGATACGAAAGATTCACGTGTCATAAAATGAGGCGTCATACCAGCCACCTCATCGTTACGAATATTACACTCATCCTGAATACGGCTGGTATCGTAACTTGAAACCAACTCCGGATATTCAAGCATATACTTATCCATACCAAATGACATGAACAACGAATGCTCACGATCGAGGTTGTTTATGATAATAGGCTTACCGCCTATGGTTTCCCCTTGTGACGAGATGTCTGTTACCGGATATAACCCGCTCTTGATATATTTTGCCGTTGACAATCCGCGCAGCTCCGACGCCCCTATTTTTTGGTAAAATAAATTATAATGAGCGACAGAAGTATAATAATAAGCATAGTTCCGTCTAGGTCCCCTATCTATCAATGCCGTTAACCACTGATACCTGTACTTGCCTATATCCACCACGGACTGGGCTGTGGCCTTGGCGATACCCGTAGCCAGACGGATAGCCGTCAGCGCTATGCCGACAGGGTTGGCTAAAAAGAACACGCCTCCACCGACATATTGCTGTGAAGCCGACTGATATGTATACTCAGCTATAGCGGATATTAAATTAGCCATAGCCTCCACCGTAGCCAATGACGTTGCCATACTGTAAGCCTTGCTCCCTAATATCGTCCATTTAGGGTGATCCTCCACCTCCCTGAATATACCGGAGGATTTACCTAATTGATAACCATCAACAAGGCACTCGGTGGGAGCGTCAGGCTTGTTAAAGGCAATATCAGGGCTTAAGAATGAATACCAGATATTACCCCTCCTGTTAAACGGATGCGTTATAAATTTCTCACGATTAATATCCTTATAGATATACATATCATCAGACAAATCGTTGTAAGGGTAATTAGGATAAAGGTTAGCCGATCCGTCTGGATCATCGTACTTAAACATATCATAAGCCAGACCGGTCCCGATAACGCTCTTATCCAACGTCCTATCGCCCCTATATAACTCATATCCTATTATAGAATCTCTTCTAGCCTTATCTATAAGACCGTTCTCTACCGCTATATCCATAAACTCATTAACGATATCGTCATCAAGCATCACCCCCATAGGATAAATATAGGAGTCAACTCCATATTGACCGGTCAGTTGAGACGGATTACCCATGAAAGGAGCGACAGAGTTATCCGGAAACTTGTAATGACGTATAGGTCTCTGACAAAACGTGGTTGACGTATTGGGGTACTCAGCGTTATCCCCATTACCGGTGAAATAAGACTTACCCCCAACGGATTTAGGAGACCCATAGTATTTCGTCAAAGAATCTATTATATCCTTCCTCTTTGATCCTCCCGATGATATCCCGATCTTGCTTGAATCATACAACTCAAAATTAGCCGGATACTTATTGGCAGACTCCCAATATCCGAAATCACCGTACTGATATGGTCTGGGAGCGCAATCAGCGGGTTTATCTCCACATGAGATACATTTCGCCTCATAGGTAACAAATCTCCTTAATTTCAATTCTTTCGTGAAGAAGAACACGTATTTCACCTCCAGTGGCCGAATGCCAAAACAGAACGGGGCGGGGAAGATGGCGGTGCCGGCCGTATAGAATCCGGCAAGCTCCTTCATGTCCTGCCTCATGGCGAAACCGGTGAAGAACACGCATACCGCAGGCTCGATGCAAACATATATCTTATGGAAAGTAGTCTTGTCATCATCCCAGAACAAGTACTTTGGCATCATAAATATCTTATGATCCACGTAATTCACTATAACACCTTTCTTGGCATCATCAGCCAAAGGATTAGGAGCCACGGTACCTTCCTTGTCCGAGAAAAACGTTATACGAACCTTATTGTATGATGATGAGTCTCCGATCGGATAATTATAGTTACCCATCATCTCTATATACATAATACCGTTATCAGGATCGGATAAACCACTTATGTATTTCTCGTAATCCAACTCCACCCATCTGGCGTATGAGGATACATGTGGATAGAACTTGAAATAAGTCAAGTTACTTCTACCGAACCAATTGGTCTTGGCGTCAATATCATTCTGCACAGACACACGACCTTCCCAGTCAGTAGTTATACCGGTATTAAACTTAGAATTATCACCATCGCCAAAAAGACACATGGCGTTCTCGATACCAAACTGACTCTCATATTGGGGGAAATAAGCCTCCATCGTATCCATTAACTGATCAAGCATCGTCTCCGTATGCTTCTTTCCTTCCCATCCGGGATATTGATACAAATATGTGCACTTACCCAATGACCTACCCCCCTGGAATGTAGGAAGTTGAACATCGTTAATAGTAGGATTCACGTGAGGATCACCTACCGAACACCCATTAGTACATATACCCTCATCATATAACTGCCGGACATTAGACATATCCTGACACAAGACCAAGGCGGAGGAGTCTATATCAGACGGGAATTTATCCTCATCCTGACCATCCAACCATTCCTGAACCAGATCTATGATATTCTTACCTCCACTGGAGTAATTATCAAAATCACACAATACAGAGAATTTCCTTTGTGACTCGGCGTTACTTTGTATTAAGGTGGTAGGCTCGGTCTCCGTATAATCACTAGCCAGCTTATATGTAAAATCAATCCTAGAATCCACCAAAGAGTTTTTATCCAATATAGTCCTGGTCTCTATCCTCTCGATATCATCACATCCACTAGGGAAATCGGGAGCCTTTATACCGTCTTGATCCTCCGGCAATGATATAGCAGCGCATAACTCGTCAGTAATACCTACATTAGATTCTATGATATCACACAGGTTCTCTATATTATCAGCGATATAATCAATAGCATCATCTACCGTAACATCTTCCCCCATCGTATTGATAACGAATTGGGTCTCTCCTACCGTGGCATATTCCTGCTCTACATATCTGAGTTGCTTGACATCTAGCTGATTCTTGCATTCTCCTCCAAAATCATCAAATCCCCAAGACGGGTCGTTTATGATCTTTGCCGTATTCTTAAACTGCCAAAGATGACGGCGGCTGTTCCCGGCGCACTGCGGGTTGTTCTCCAGCACCGACGCAGCCGACAGGTCGTCAGAGTTACCGTCCTCATCAACGATAACCTCCATCTCCTCCCTTGTGGCCGGACGAGGGATAAGCGGGAATCTAGCCGTCCTGTATCCTGTATTGGTAAAGAATCTTATACCCAACGGATATACCTCGTCACGCATGAAAGAGGCGTATTTAGAGCAAGCCACACCGTCTTTATACAGATTCTCCGTGGCTATCGATGTCTGCCATTTAACGAAATGACCCAAGAAATTAACGACCGGTTGAAGATTCCATTCATTCTCCACGGTCAATCCGTATTGAAGAAGACGATTCCCGACAGACGTCATGCCTCTGGCTGTCTTATATACCGGTATTTCCTTGGATAACTTCTCCATGGTCGTACGCTCGCTATATTGATCCGTAAGATAATAGATAGTCCTTTCCGTTATCGGATGTATACCTTCTATGAAATACTCAAGAACCGGGCTTTGCTCACCATTAAACCCAACCGTGTTCTGTATAACACCTATCTTATAATGAGATACCTGCTTGTCTATATTGGATACAGTAAGGCGGATACCCATATTGGTTGACTTACCCCATAAACCATCACGGATAACCATATCTTGGCGATCGAATAACATGATTGGGTTGGTCAATGAGCAATATCCGGTCTTCTCTATCCCGAACTCATCGCACAACGCCACGCAGAACTGGTAGGTCCCGGCACGCAAGCTTCCCCCGAACTCCACGACCTCAGGCTCCACGCATGGGGCCGTCAGCAGCGGGAATACCAGTAGCTTCTCGCAGGCCAGCCTACACCTCTCTATTGGCTTATCATCCCCACATGTCTTATATCCATGATAATGATACCAGAAATCACCATCATCATCTGGATTAAGAGCCTTGTCAACCATAACATATCGCTGGGGGTTATATCCATCAGTCCAGTATATCACCTTACCACACTTCTCATCCTTGATCTCTATATCAAAGATCGGATGATGAATGGAGAAATTAAGACAAGGATCATCAGTCCCATCCTCTATCAACACCTCCATCAAATCACATATCTCATCGAAACGACCATCCGACTCCTCAAGCCTCTCGCCAAGGATACGATGAATATCTTTTCCTGATCCCGCTAATTGATCCTCTACGGTCTTGACATAATCCAATGACCTCATGAACGTGATCTTAGAGGTATTGTTATCAGGATTCACCAGAAAGAAATAAGTGTTATCACCAGCTATATCATTCTTATACCCAATAACCTTATAGCCATCAAATCGCTTACATAAAAGGGTACTAGGCTCGTTCTGGATCTTAAGCTGGCTTCCATCGTCACCCTCTATGGTAGCGTTCAAGGCGAAACTATATTCAGACGGGGATAGATCCTGTGGATGCTTATCCCTGTTCATCCCGGAGTCGGGAACCGCTATGTTAGAGTTATTTTGCACGACATTATCTTTTTCGCAAATATAATAAATCCACCAGATAATCACTTATGTGGCGGATTCTAATAAACTGTACGTATTATGCAAAACATTCAAATCGTACAAAAATAAAAAATCCTCCAGACTTTCACAAGTCAGGAGGAGAACTAAATACTTTTAAAAGCTCGTGTAAAGTACAAAAACACAACAATTACAAATTTTTACCCATGTAGTTCGATTGCTTATCGGCATCCTCTACAGATATGTAAAAGAAACCGTTAGTCACGTATCTCTCATTGACATCCACAAAATCAGTAGATCCTTTATCCACTCCTTTCTTCGATCCCTCATCACACACAGCTACCAGACTATTAAAGTCATTGGAATAACCTACGACTACACCGTGTATATCCCGATTTCGAGGATCGAATACGTACCTCATCTTACACCTATCGTAAGCTAACTCTAAAGAGCTTTTGCTTAACCTCTCATCTAATCCAGCACCCGCTACCAAGGCCAAAACGCTCTTTGATATGTCACTCATGGTGGTATCCTTGGCCGGAGCCTTAGGCATAGAAACGCCTTCCATGACAAAATCCAACGCCTTATCTACAAGACCATCGAAATCATCATCTCTTATATAACCCTTAAGTACCTCCAGTATATATAACCGGACATGGAGTTCGTTATTTACATCATTCAATGTGACCATAATACTAGTTTTCGGCAAAGCTAGATTATTCCTGCGCAATAAAAGATCAAATATGTCATAAGTAAAGAACTAAAAAACAAAAAAAACTCCCCCATCCTCACGGACGAGAGAGCTGATAGATATTTGTATTATGAAAAAGAATAATTACTCACCTATTCTTACAATACAGTCACGAGATTCCTTATTATAAATCATCGTGCCCACCTTAGAATACGAGGTTCTTATATCCTGCCAATTATCCTCTCCGTGGGCGGATACATTGGTAGGGGCATCACCGGTATAAACCTCCTCGCCTCCGATATTGACAAAATCATATCCACGTTTCTCCATAGAACCGCCCTTATATGCCGTGAACCTGATAGTGACATTACCTTTCTCACGACCACCATACCAGTTACCGTATATACTACACCTGATCTCAAGAGGTAATTTATCATAATTATCGCCATCCAACAACGGCCCCATCTGGATCAAGGCGGCCTCATTACCTGATTCCATGTTATCACCACCGTGGATAAGATAATCACCTACCCGCTCCTGCGTGGTCTGGTACTGTTTACTCCAACCAACCAGCTTGCCGTCCACGTCCGGGAGGCCGGTGTTATCGAAACCGGTAGCCGTGTCAAAGTCAATGCCGTCCTCGTCAGCCCAGATATACCTAAGCACTAGGTAGTCGAACTCCGGGATAATAACCACCGGAACCGACTCCTGCCTGCACACGAACGTCTTCTCCTCCTTGGTGCCTTCTTTTATAACTTTGTACGTAGCCTGACGTATCTCTCCAGTCTCATTGATATCAGCGGTAACCCTAACCTCAGCAGGGCCGGTACCACTTGTCTTATCTAAATGTATCCAATCAGCCATATCATCGTATTTTGTTAAACCATTTTAATATACTTATCAAAAGCGTTGGGCCACATCCGCTCATAAGACAACATCCTTCTCCTATTATCCTCAGCCAGTTCCCGATAATCATTTAACGTGATCATCGACATCTTAAGCTCCTTCATAGCCCTAGCGAACTTACTAGGCTCCTGTTGGGCGTATAGCTTATAAGCGTCACCAGCGCCCTGTACCAAACCGTTCACTGCGGCGTTCTCAAAGATCTTCATCTTGATATACGTCTCGACATAATCCTCAAGGTATCCTAACGCCGTTTCTGGTATGTACGGAAGACCGTCATCGTCCTTAGGCGTAGCACGATATATGATATAAATAAATCCATCAAACCCGGTATACATAGTATTGCCGGATATAGTTATATCATAATTATCCCAATCATACTTATCCCGATACTTGTCGGCGGCGCAATCACGCCTCAGCCCACGACCTATGGATAACCTTACGGGATGATGATAATGGAAACGAACCTCGTGAGACCCGATATATATCTTCTCCGTGATCGTCTTCTCAAACTCCTCCTTACAGCACTCCGTGCAGGAGTTCCAACGGAAGCCGCGCTCGGTGCGCTCGACCCAGCCGATCTCGTGTTGGAGGTCAGCCTTAGCCTTATCGCCCCCCGGAATCTCACAGACAAGAGGCTCACACCTATAGGCGTCAAGCATGTCGAAGAAATCGGAAGGTAATACCGCCTGTTTGTTGCTGGTCTTGACAATCGCCTCGGACATGACGGCTATAACACCCCCAAACCTTTTTAAAGCGATCTCAGCCCACCTGTAAACAGATGAGGTATCTATAGCCCCGCTATCATCGTATTTATGTAAATCGGCCTTGATCTCGGCCAATAACCCTTTTATAGTCATATTTAAGTCTTTTGCACAAAGATAACCATTAGAATATATCACGCAAAAAGATCCGGTCTATTCTCACGAACAAACCGGATCCGATCATAAAAACAAGCGTTACAATTTATATACCCATTTAACTCCAAATACCTTACTCTCCGACTCAACCTCCCGGTACAAGAACTTATACCTCCTACCTGATTCCATAGCCAATCTACACTCCTTATTCAACGCCGGAGAAATATAGAGATGGAAATACTTGTTCCGAGGCATAAAATCAATACACGTATGGACATAAGAATATCCACCAGTTCCACGTCTGTTAATAGTACCGGTAAGCTTATTTAGATATATCTTACGATTAGGATTGATCTTATGGCACAGATAACCGATGTTGTTTATATAAACCCCACCCTCATTATCCAGATACTTATCACGTATGACTTTCCAGATCAACGACTGGCACTCAAGGATATCATTCTTATCCACGATCGTATGCTTCCTCCTTTTCCCGTTCTTAGACATAATAGATCTATAGAATCGAAGAAAGTATTGATCAAGTATTTTAAATGACTTTGTTTTCATGTCGCAAATATAATAATTTCATCCTTATTCAAGAAATATTTGATAAGTTTTGGTGTGAGTGTGATGGTGATAAGGCCGCACTTACCGCCGCCGCACAGGCTTCA
>OMCH01000078.1_pt1 | contig 54553 bp, 39 predicted proteins | sample 1674341 | NCBI WGS metagenome assembly OMCH01 (sample SAMEA103958164, study PRJEB25191) | human gut metagenome | biome: human-associated habitat [ENVO:00009003]; feature: intestine environment [ENVO:2100002]; material: feces | place: Germany | collected 2013/2015
TGAACCGGGTAAGGGGAAATATATGCTTTATTTCATCTTAAATGAAAGAGCCGTGTTCATCAGTTATATTTTGGTGAATGATTCCACCATTAAAAGTGCCGGTAATGACTTTAAGGCTCATTGCCAACACTATAAAAAGGGAAAAAGAGGTCGGGCATTTCGCTACTCGACCTTGTTTTTTATAATAACCCAGAATATCCTCCTCTATTAACTGAGTTCAAACAAACAACTTAACTATGGCTGATCTCTTTTTCGAGGATAGCTCCTTACATACCCAACAAAAATCCATCATCCACCCATCAAATATCCAACAAATATCACTATCTTTGCTCACGACCAAGTCAGCAAAAGGACTTCATACAAAGGAAGCAAAACAGGGACTTTGGATACATCGAAAGTACGAAAAAGCTCAAAAAGCAACCGGAATGGCATCATTCAAGCCAAAACAAAAACTTGAACCACTATTCCACCACGAATTCAGCGCCGAAACCGGGTCAAGGGCCACACGAACACAGCACTTGAACCATCGGTCTGCAAAGCGTTGATACTCAACAGCCGTCTGAAACTGCATCGGAAAGTAACCGGCGGCAGACAAGTTGCAATAAGTGTTGGCGAGCAGTGAATTCAGATTATTTTATATGAGGGGTAGCTTCCAAATAAAATCAACTTATCATATAATGGGCGATATGGCCATTATATGATAAGTTGATGAAGGAATGATAAGCTGATTGATGTACGCCTTTGTAAGAGTGCCGCGGAAGGATTATCTGCGGGCGGCTTTCGCCAGCTCTCCGAGGAACCACGTCATTGAGGCCGTTCCGTCCATCGTAGGCTCGTTGGTGCTGTAGTCGCAATAGTCGTCGTGATAGACCGCCGCGCCGCCTTGAAACTTGGCATATTCGTCGTCGTGGCTCAGCACCACGCCGCGCAACGACTTGAAGATGGCAGTGTAGACAGGGCCGTCGACAAGTCCGCCGGTGATTTTATAGTCGTGTCCGTGACTTATCATTGAATGTGGGTCGCGCGGATAGTCGCCATTCTCGGGCAGCCCCACGACCATGCATTTACCCCACGGATTCACACCGAAGAGCCAGTCGCGCATGGCTGTCTCGATTTCTTGGAACTGGCAGTCGCCCGACAGCTTGCGGTAGAGCATCGCCTGCGTCACAAATGCCACTGTAAGGTTGTTGCTGCACCAGATGAAAGGGATGCCGTGTTTGAAGGCAGGATTTACGTCGGCGGCTCTGTCGGCCACGCGCTGCAAGCCGCAGCGCATGTTGCGCAGTGCCTCGGCGCGCTGTCGCTCGTTGCCGTGCATTGCAACCAATGCGTGTCCGATGTTGACAAACGGATACCATTGATAGTGTCGGGCGCTGTCGGCACCCATCCACGGAGTCACGGGTTCCTGACGTTCCCAATCAACCGCCTCCGACATCATCTTTTCCGAGCCAGAGCAAGCCGCTATTGTCGCCGCCGCCAGCTCAAGGTCGTCGGTCCAGTTGTCCTCCTCGTAGAAATAAGGCGACACGGTGCATACCGTCTGGCAGTTGCCCGGGTTTGCCTTCGCCACATCGTATGCCACGCCCGACTTTCTAAGCAGCGTAGAGGCAAAAGCAGGGTCGAGCGTTTCAAACACCTTTGCGCCGAGAGCGAACGACGAGCTGAATTTTGCCACTGAAGAAGCCAGTCCGCGGCTGCGGTTCTTGTATTCTCTCAGTCCCGCCGGGCTACCGATGCACGGGTATACAGGTCGGTCTTTCCCCGCACCCCATCCATAGTCGGCCATCTGCTCGTTGGGCAGTCCCGGCGAGCGGTGGTCGCGGTCGTCGGCAATCTGGTTTAGGAACGTATTGTCGTCAGGATTCATTTTCAGCATCCATTCCAGACCCCAGCGAGCCTCGTCGAGTATGTCGGGGATTCCGTTTGCACCCTCAGTGCCGTCGGCTTGGAAGTTATCCGCCCACACCGACGGATTCTGCGAGTAGGCAAACAGCATTTGGTAGACAGCGTTGGCAGAAGTGGTGAGATATTGCAGATAGTCGCTTGCGTCGTGCCATCCACCGCGCACGTCAACGTGCTCACCGTCGCGGTCGCCGCACAGCTGCAGGCGTCCGTCGTATCGGTGGCAGGAGTCGCGCATCAGCGGATTCCATCCGCAGCGTTGCTGCCGCATATAGTTCAGCGGCACCTCCTGTGCGCCGGCATAGGCATCGTCGGCGATTCGGAAAGATGAGGATTTTGCCCCTGCCGCAGTAATGTAGTATGTGCCAGGAGTCTTTACTTTTGAGAAGTCGAGCCGTGCCGTCTGAGCGAAGCCAGCAAACTCGCCCGTAGGTTTCACCGTGTGCATCACGGTCTTCTTTCCGGAGTCGGCGTTGACCACGCAGAACGAGGTCGGGGCGTCGCCGTGTTCCATCATAATCACGGCAACTTTCACGTCGTCGACAAGGTATCCGATTTGGTTCACACGCAGATAATTTGTGGCATTGCAGTGGATAGCCGCGGCAATCATTAGGAGCAGAAAGGTTTTGATTCGGTTCATAATGTCAGGATGTGGTGATGATGAAAAGCAAAAAGGCGGCTGTCAACAGCCGCCTTTTCTATAAATTGTTGTAACGCTCAGATTAGAGGTTTGCTACGTTGTAGTTTGCAAACTCTTTGTCGATGGCAGCGCGGTCCTTGATAGAAGCATCAAGAGCGGCAGCCTTGCGGAGGTTTGCGTAAACAGCCTGTTCGTTGTTAGTGCGGGCAGCAACGACAGCCATCATATAGTAAGTAGTAGCGTTAGGAGCCTTTACAGCCTCGAGAGTGCTTTGAGCGGCGCTGTAGTCCTTGTTGAGGATTTGAGCGAGAGCCGCGTTGTTTGACTTGCTGTCGCCGAAAGCTTTGGCAGCAGTCTGGTAGTCACCCTGGCGGAGGTAGTAAACACCCATAGCCTCGTTGATACCTTCAGCGTTAGCAGCGCTACCGAAAGCTTCGCGAGCACCGTTGTAGTCCTTGTTCATCATCTTGATAAGACCAAGGTTCATCTTAGCCTCGTCGCTGTTAGGGTTGAGAGAAGCAGCCTTCTCGAAGTTAGCCTTAGCATCGTTGTAGTTACCCTTTACATACTGAGCCATACCGAGGTTGTTGTAAGCGCGGTAGTCATTAGGATATTGCTTAACGGCAGTTTTGTAGATGTCCTCTTTCTCGTTAACGTTGTCAGTCTTAGTGGCAGCGTAAAGGAGCTCGTCGATAGAGAGTTGAGTAGGATCTGCTTTGTACTGAGCTGCGATTTCCTCGTCGCTGCGACCGATAGTGTTGATCGAAGCAGAGATGCGAGAGTAGCGGAGTTGTGGAAGGATTTCCTTAGCCAACTGATCGAATACAGAAGAGAGGTTGCGGATTTCTTTCTCACGCTGTTCAGGGTCGCTGTACATAGAGAGAACGCTGAGGATAAGGTCTTTATCCTGGATGTTGCTCTCGGAAACGAGTTTCTGGAAGCCGTCCCAGTCCTGAGCAGTGAACTCAGACGTGATGTCGCCGTAGTTGTCAACTTTTTCTTTCTTGAGGTTCTTGTTCAAGTAGTTAACAGTAGAGTGCTCACGTTTTTCAGACAGTTTGGCGTTGAATTTCACACCACCTTCAGGAGAAGCGAAAGAAGAAACGTGGATGCCTTCAATTTCTTTGTTGTCAGCCTTAGAAGCCTCGGCAACAGTTTCGTTGAAGTTAGAAACGCTTGTGCCTTTCTTCAACTCAGAAGCGCGAACGTTGGCCTGGTTGATAAGGAACATAAGGTTAGCGTCGCAGATTTCGTTGATTACGCGCTGATATTTGTCGGCAGCAGCAGAAGGAGTGACAGTAGTAGCGTCAGCCAAAGTAGAAGTGGCTACAACGCCTTCGCCAACTTTCACAGCAGGGAGAGTGTAGACTTTCTTGCCTTGAACCACGTTGAAGTCAAGGTAGAGGTCGCTCTTCATCATCTCCGGAGTGTAGACAAAGTTTACAGGGATTGTCACTGTACCGCCTTCTTTGTAGTTGATAACAGGATTGTTGCCCTTAACCTTCTCGCCCTGGAAAGTGTAAGACTGAGAAGTGGCCTTGTTGTCCATACCATAAGAAAGGTAAGGAGTTACAGTAACCTCAGCGTTCTTTTTGAAGAACTTTTGAGGGACATTGGCAGTTACTGTGCCAGGAACGTTGTCGCCCACAACTTCGAGTGGGTTAGGGTTGGTGGTGAAATGCTCGGCAGCGAAGTCCTGCATTTTCTTGTTACATCCAGTCAATGCAACAGCACCGACCAATACATACAAACTGATTTTTTTGTTCATAGTTATTGATGATTTTGAATTTGTATATTCTTTCTGCAAATATACGTTTGTTTTTTGATAAAGCCTTATTTTTTTTCAAATAAAAAAAGATTTCTCATTTTTTTATATGTAGACAACAATAAGACGATGAAAAAAGTTTGTTTTTTTTGTCTCTTTTTTGCGACAGATTGTATTGTTGTAGGTGTATTTTTGCCAAAAAAAGAGAACTATGGAAAACACAGAGAATACAAGCCAAGCCATGCTCCTGCTTGCCGAAGCACACAGGGCATGGGAGCGGATGCGTCCGCTGAGAGAAAAACGCGAGCGCAACAAGAATTTCACCTATGGCAACCAGTGGTGCGACATGATGACCGACGAGCACGGTCGGCGCGTCAGCGAGTGGCAGCATCTGCGCGACAACGGCAAAGATCCGCTGACCAACAACCTTATCCGCCAGCTGGTCAAGAGCGTGGTGGGGCGGTTCCGCAGCCGTCTCGCCGCCGAACCCGCACCTGCGGAGCCTTTGCACGGCAACCTTGTGGGCGAGCTCGACAGCCGTCTGATGGAAGAATTTCTCATCTCCGGGTGCTGCTTCCAGCGCATTGACTTCGGCGAGGAAGGACGGGTTGCGCTCAGCAACGTGTCGCCGTCGCAGATGCTGTTCCGCGGCGGCGACGACCCCCGCTGCCGCGACTTCGACCTTGTCGGTCAGCTGCACGACATGCCGCTTGCCACTCTTGTTGAGCGGCTCAGCGACGGCAGCCGCACCCGCGCCCTCGACATCTGCCGCCACTATCAGACACAGCCCGACGCCGTAGATTCAGGCACCGCCGACTTCTTCCGCAGCGGCAAACCCGGGCGAGTGCGCGTGGTCGAGCTGTGGCGGCGCGAGAGCAGGGAGGGCTACGACTGCCACAACCGGCGCACCGGCGAATGGTTTTTCCAGCCCGGCACACCCGAAGAGCCTGTCCACGACCCCGACATCGACCGCCGCTGGGAACTGCGCCACGTTTGGCGATGCTATTGGCTCAGCCCCGACGGCGCCGTCCTCAGCCAGTACGACAGTCCCTACGGCCACGGCAGCCACCCCTTCGCGTTGAAGCTCTATCCGCTGACCGACGGCGAGGTGCATTCGATGGTTGAGGACGTGATCGACCAGCAGAAATACGTCAACCGCCTCGTCACCCTTGTAGACCACGTGATGGGCGCCAGCGCGAAAGGCGTGCTCCTCTATCCAGACAATATCCTTCCCGAAGGCTTCACATGGAACGACCTCCGCTATGCTTGGTCGAAGCCCAACGGCATAGTCCCCTACCATCCCCGCGGCGGCAACGACCGTCCGGAGCAAGTGAGCGGCAACGCCACCAACATAGGCGCCTACGAGATGGTCAATCTTCAGATGCGCTTGTTTGAGCAGATAAGCGGTGTCAGCGGCGCCCTTCAAGGGCAGGCATCCGCCGGCACCACCGGCGCCCAGCTCTACGAAAGTCAGGTCAGCAACTCCACCATCGCCCTCGGCGACATCTTTGAAACCTTCGACAGTTTCCGCCGCGAGCGCGACCGCAAGGCGGCAAAAGTGAGAGGAGTAAAAAAATTATAGAATAATTTCCATATTCGGTTAATAAAAGGTAACTTTGCACGGGGAACTATGCCCCGTGCATTTTGGATTAAAACTATAAACTTAATTAATAACTAAATTTTCAGAACTACTATGTGGTTAACAAATTCATCCTTAGGAAGAAAAGTGGTTATGTCGGTAACCGGTCTTTTCCTGCTCCTATTTGTAACCTTTCACGTATTAATGAACACAGTAGCCCTGATATCTCCGGACGCATACAACATGGTCTGCGAGTTCTTGGGTGCTAATTGGTACGCATTGGTCGCTACAGCGATTCTTGCCGCCGGCTTCATTGTACACATTATTTATGCATTCTGGCTTACGATGCAGAACCGCAAGGCGCGCGGCAACGACCGCTACGCGGTAACAACAAAGCCAGCAAGCGTAGAGTGGGCGTCGCAGAACATGCTCGTGCTCGGTATCGTAATCGTAGCCTTCATGATTGTGCACTTCGCTCAATTCTGGGCAAAGATGCAGTTTGTAGAGGTATGCCATCAGTTGGGCGCAAGCTGTGGTGACGGCAGCGCAGTTCTTTTGGCAGCCGACGGTATGCACCACATCAAGAACGCTTTCGGCCAGATGTGGACATTGCCAGTTTACGTCATCGGACTTGTGGCACTTTGGTTCCACATGACTCACGGCTTCTGGAGCGCGTTCCAGTCGCTCGGCACAACCAACAACGTTTGGATTCCACGTTTCAAAACACTTGGCAACTGGTGGGCAACAATCGTAATCGGATTGTTCTTGATTCAAGCCGTAGTATTCACAGTTCAGTTTGCTCTTTAATTCACTTCAAACTAATTGAGACATGTCAGAAAAAATTATTGATAGCACAAGCATAATGAGCCAATACGCCGTTTATTCGGACGAGAAAGTTGACTCTAAAATTCCTGAAGGACCAGTTGCTGAGAAGTGGACAAACTTCAAGGCACATCAGAAACTCGTGAACCCAGCCAACAAGCGTCACCTCGACATCATCGTTGTAGGAACAGGCCTTGCAGGAGCGTCGGCAGCGTCGACACTCGGCGAAATGGGCTTCAACGTGTTGAACTTCTGTATCCAGGACTCTCCACGCCGCGCGCACTCGATCGCCGCGCAGGGTGGTATCAACGCAGCGAAAAACTATCAGAACGACGGTGACTCCGTTTACCGTTTGTTCTACGACACAATCAAGGGTGGAGACTTCCGCTCACGCGAAGCCAACGTATACCGCTTGGCAGAAGTGTCAAACAACATCATCGACCAGTGCGTTGCACAGGGCGTGCCATTCGCACGTGAATACGGAGGCTTGCTCGCCAACCGTTCTTTCGGTGGCGCCCAAGTGTCACGTACGTTCTACGCTAAAGGTCAGACAGGCCAGCAGCTCCTTCTCGGCGCATATTCTTCATTGAACCGTCAGATCAACAAGGGCACAGTGAAGAGCTACGTACGCCGCGAGATGCTCGACTTGGTAGTTGTAGACGGCCGCGCACGCGGTATCATCGTGCGCAACCTTATCACCGGAGAGATTGAGCGCTACGCCGCACACGCAGTTGTGGTTGCAACAGGCGGTTACGGCCGCGTGTTCTTCCTGTCGACCAACGCTATGGGTTGCAACGGCTCTGTTGCAGTGCAGTGCTACAAGCACGGTGCATACCTGTCAAACCTCTGCTTCACGCAGATTCACCCGACATGTATTCCAAAGCATGGCGAGAACCAGTCGAAGCTTACCCTTATGTCAGAGTCGTTGCGTAACGACGGCCGCATCTGGGTTCCGAAGAAGAAAGAAGATGCCGAGGCAATCCGTGCCGGCAAGCTCAAACCGACAGAAATCAAGGAAGAAGACCGCGACTACTACTTGGAGCGCCGCTATCCGGCATTCGGTAACCTTTGTCCTCGCGACATCGCCAGCCGTGCAGCCAAAGAGCGTTGCGACGCAGGCTACGGCGTAGGAACAGGCAATGCCGTTTACTTGGACTTCTCCGACGCAATCAACCGTTTGGGCGAGGATGTCATCGCAGCTCGCTATGGCAACTTGTTCCAGATGTATGAGATGATTACCGACGACAACCCATACAAGACACCGATGATGATCTTCCCGGCATCGCACTACACAATGGGCGGTATCTGGGTAGACTACGAGCTCCAGACATCAGTCAAGGGCTTGTTTGCAATCGGTGAGGCAAACTTCTCCGACCACGGCGGTAACCGCCTCGGAGCTTCAGCGTTGATGCAGGGCTTGGCCGACGGTTATTTCGTATTGCCTTACACAATGCAGAACTATCTCTCTGACCAGATTAAGGTTAAACACCCGGGAGTCGACGCCCCTGAGTTTGTTGAGGCAGAGAAAAAGGTTCGCGCACGCATCGAGCGATTGATGAACATCAAGGGCAAACGTTCAGCCGACTCAATCCACAAGGAACTCGGCTTGATTATGTGGAACCTTGTAGGTATGGGACGTACGGCAGAAGGCTTGATCAAGGCAATCGAGCAAATCGACAACTTGAAGAAAGAATTCGACACCAACTTGTTTGTACCAGGCGAGGCAGACACACTCAACGTAGAGCTTGAAAAGGCACTCCGTCTTGAGGACTTCTTCACTATCGGCCGCCTTATGGCGATCGACGCGCTCCACCGCAACGAGTCGTGCGGCGCACACTTCCGCGAGGAGTATCAGACAGAGGATGGCGAGGCACAGCGCCGCGACGACCAGTATATGTATGTAAGCTGCTGGAAGTATGCCGGCGAGGGCGAAAAGCCAATCTTGCTGAAAGAGCCGCTCAACTATGAGGCAATCAAGGTTCAAACACGTAACTATAAGTCATAACAACCCGCCTTTAGGCATTAATATTTTAGCTAATTATGGAACAGACAATCAACATAAAGTTAAAAATCTGGCGTCAACGCGGTCCTAAAGAGCCGGGTCAATTCGTCGATTATTCACTTGACAATGTGCCGACCAACATCAGCTTCCTTGAGATGCTCGACATGCTCAACGAGCAGCTTGTGGAGAAGGGCGAGGAGCCAGTAGTGTTCGACAACGACTGCCGCGAGGGAATCTGCGGTATGTGCTCACTCTACATCAACGGTAATCCTCACGGACCTGTTGGCAGCATCACTACTTGCCAGTTGCACATGCGTAAGTTTAACGACGGCGACACTATCACTATCGAGCCATGGCGCTCGCACGCATTCCCCGTAATCCGTGACTTGATGGTAGACCGCTCGGCTTACGACAAAATCCAGCAGGCTGGTGGCTACGTATCGTTCAATACGGGTGGAGCCGGCGATGCCAACGCAATACCTATCTCAAAGGAGGCAGCCGATGAGGCAATGGACTCAGCTACCTGCATCGGTTGCGGTGCTTGCGTGGCAGCCTGCAAGAACGGTTCGGCTATGCTGTTTGTTTCAGCGAAGGTCAGCCAGTTCGCACTTCTCCCACAAGGCAAGGTCGAGGCAGCACGCCGCGTCCGCGCTATGGTGAGCAAGATGGACGAGCTCGGTTTCGGTAACTGTACCAACACAGGCGCTTGCGCCGCTCAGTGTCCGAAAAACATTTCGTTGAGCAACATTGCACGTATGAACCGTGAATATCTGAAGATGAAGTTAAAAGACTAATCTACCAGAATAATTTATTGTTAGAGAAGGGATGCCTCGCCTTGCGGCGGAGCATCCTTTCTTTTTCCTCGACGCTTCGCCATGCTTCTTTCAGCGGCGGCGCTCCGCGGCGCATGTGCGTCGGTGCGTGTGCCCCCGACGCGGTTGGGGGTTAACTGAAGGCGTGACCGCTCGCGCGGTCGGCTGCCTTGTCGCTGGCGCAGTAGCGCATCTTCGAAGCGCATATGGAAAGGGGGGGGGACGTCTGTACCCCATGCGCCCTCCGCTGCCGCGTCGTGCGGATGGGGTTACGAAGAGTGTCGCACCGCCGGTGCGAAAAGGCGCGTTGTCTTCTTCGTGGGGATGCAGTGTGATGCGTGGCGGTGCCGCGGTCGGCGGGTCGGGTCGGTTGCTGGTGGAGGCGGTTCTTAGAGCGTTGATGATGTTAGAATTGTAATTATGTCCAAAATATGTTGAAGAACATATCTTTTTATTGGCCACTTTGTGAAAATAAGGTGTATCTTTGTGGCGTTAATGATTCACTAATTAAAATTTAGAACCTATGAATAAAAAATTTACTCTTTTTTTGATGTGCGCACTCTGTGCATTGGTTGGTAACGCCGCAGGATCAGGAATCTTTATTCGCGGTGGTATGACAAACTGGAATGCAGTTCCAGCATGGGAATTCCAGACAACTGAAAAGGAAGGCGTTTATACGCTTGTAGATAAAAAACTTTCCGGACCGTTCAAGGTGGCAGACGCTAATTGGAGCGATGCCTGCAACTATGGCGGTATCTCGGGAGCAGTGCCACAACTCGGTATGTCTTACTCACTCGTTCCGGGTGGGGCAAGTGCAAACATCGACCTTGGCGACGCAACTTACAATTGCAAAACAATCACTCTTACTATCGACGGTGAAGGCAACGCATATCTCCTCCTTGAAGGCACAGAGGGCGAAGCAGGCGAAGTGACAGAGGTTTACGTGATGGGCAACAACAACGGTTGGGACTTCACTGACCCAAGCGGCAAGCTCACTGCAACAGAGACAGCCGGCGAGTTCAGCGGAGTGATAACTTTCCCTGCAGCCGAAGAGAGCGAGTTGAGCTACTGGCGTATTTATGAACGTCTCAATGGCATAGGCACTTGGGGCTTTGCTGAAGAAACAACAGTCAGCACTCTCGAAGGCACATTCACAAAGGGCTTGGATAAATGCTGCACAACAGCTCCAGGCACTTACAAGGTGACATTCAACATCAACACAGGCGCGTTTAAGCTCGTTGCAACAGAAGGCAGCGTGGCAGGTGTTGACGCAGCAGGCGTGGCTGTAAACGCAGCAAACGGCGAAATCGTTGTTGAAGGCGCACAGAGCGTAGCAGTCTACACAGCAGCCGGCGCATTGGTAAGCACCGACGCCCGCACCCGCGTGGCAGCAGGTCTCTACATCGTGCGTGCCGACAATGTGGTTAAGAAAGTTATCGTGAAATAACAGAAGATAAATTTACAAAAATACTATGGTGCGTGTGGGAAATGCGCACCATAGTTTGGTAATACACATATCGAAAAAATTAAAAATTTACTATTATGAAAAAACTTACTTTTACGTTGTTGTTTGCTTTGATGGCAATCGTTTCTGCGCAAGCAGCAAAGGTGTATCTGAAGGTGGCTGGATTTGTTACTGACAACAAAACGTTAACAGCCTATGCTTGGAAGACGGGAACAGAAGATAGATTGTTGGGCGACTGGCCTGGGACAAAAATGGCATTGGAAACAATAGGTGCTGATAAATACTATGTTTGCGAATTTGATTATGATGGTGAATACTCTATTATATTCAAAGGAACGGTATATTACAAAGAGCAGCAATCGATTGACCTAACAGGAAATATTGGAGACTGCACGTTTGTTGCAAATGATAGTTGGACAGAAGACGGAAAATGGAGTTGCGATAAGACAGAAGGTGCGCCAAGCGCAGAAACTCCGGTAGAAACATATACTGTTAAGTTGGCGGGTAATGCTTATGGCACAAATTGGGATGCGCCAGTTACTTTTGCATATAATGCAGAAACAAAAGAATATGTCTATGAGGAGACTGAGACTGCGAAATTGGCAGATTATTTTAAAATAGACATTCCAGAAACAAAAAAATGGTTTAAGCGTGATGATCTGGTTGATAAGAATCTGAGCGAAGCTTCTTCTGATTTTGTTGCAATGAATGATAATTCTGGTAATATGAAGATTACCGACGCAGCTGACTATGACAAAATCACTCTTACTGTCAAGAAAGAAGGCGAAACTTGGACGATGAAGATTGTTGGCGAGAAAACTTATACTGTTCAGATAAAGGGTGTGAATTATGATAATTGGGGAGTTAATGCTCCAGCGTTTACCTATAATGCTGAAACAGGCGAATATGTCTATGAGGAGACTGAGGAGACTGCGAAATTGGCAGATATGTTTAAAATCTATGTAAAAGAAGGAGATCGCTGGATTAGCAATGCTAAATTCAGTGGCGCGCTTAATAATGATTTGGGCTACCAAGACCTGAATGAGGGCGATGTTATGAAGATAACTGACGCAGCTGACTATGACAAAATCACTCTTACGGTCAAGAATGACAATGGCACTTGGAAACTGAAAATCGTTGGCGTGAAAACAGACAAGGTCCAGATTAAAGGTGTGTTTAATGATTGGACGGTAGCCGATATGGTAAGCAATCCAAACGGTACTTATACATATGAGGTAGAAGAAAATATGGCTGCGTTGTCAAATGGATTTGGCTTTATGATTAATGAAGTCTACTATTCTGGAAACACTGTTTTGGATTTGGATGGTGATGCTGTAGTTTTGACAGGTGAACCAGGTGGCAATAACTTGTCTCTCATCGCTAAAGGCGACGTAGCGTCAGTAATCCTCACAGTTGCTAAAGTAGGCGACAACTGGACCGTTAAGGCAGCAACAGGAAAGACATCAAGCGTTGCAGGTGTTGACGCAGCAGGCGTGGTTATCGCAGCTGCAAACGGCGAGATCGTTGTTGACGGCGCACAGAGCGTAGCAGTCTACACAGCAGCCGGCGCATTGGTAAGCACCGACGCCCGCACCCGCGTGGCAGCAGGTCTCTACATCGTGCGTGCCGACAATGTGGTTAAGAAAGTTATCGTGAAATAATCTTTTTCGAAGAATGAACAGGCGGGTGGAAGCGACAGTTTCCGCCCGCTTTTGTTTTTTTTGAGGGGGGGGATTTTAAGGACTTTAACGATCTTAATGCTGCGGTTCGGGAAAACGGCAAAATCAAGCAGGCTTGTTGTTTTAGCTCTCGATTTGCACTATCTTTGAATAAAATAGGCTACATCTCGGCAAAACATACAAGCAAGCTTGATTTTGTTTTGCTCTCGATTTGCACTATCTTTGAATAAAATAGGCAGCATCTCGGCAAAACATACAAGCAAGCTTGTTGTTTTTGCTCTCGATTTGCACTATCTTTGTTGTGTAACAAAGCAGAATGATGGACACACTTATCCCTAAAAACGGCAATTATAAGCAGCTTCTCTCATATCAGAAGAGTCAGGCTATCTATGACATGACTTTTTATTTTTGCACTAATTATATCAGGCGTACTGATAGAACTTTTGATCAAATGGTGCAGGCTGCCCGCAGCGGGAAACAGAATATTGTGGAGGGATGCGCAGCGTCGTCGACATCAAGCAAGAGTGAAATCAGATTGATAAATGTGGCTAAGGCGAGTTTGATGGAGTTGCTTGAAGATTATAAGGATTATTTGCGTGTAAATGGTCATAGACAATGGGAAATGGATTCGGTGGAGATGAGTGCGATGCGAGAGCTGGGAAAAACACATAATGATTCGGAATTTTTTATGGATTTAGCAAGAACCCGACCTCCGCAGACAATAGCTAATATGGTGATTGTGTTGATAATGCAGACGGATTATTTGCTTTTTAAACAATTGCAGGCTTTGTCTGAGAAATTTCTTGAGGAGGGCGGATTCTCGGAAAGAATGGCGCGTATGCGCCTGCAAAGGCGGAACTTGTTGGATCCGAAAAAAAGAGATTGAGGGGGGTTAAGTGGAATTGAAGATTTTAAGAACTGTGGGGGATTTTAAGGTCTTTAAGGACTTTAAGGACTTTAATGCTGCGGTTCGGAAAGACAAAATCAAGCTCGCTTGATTTTGTTTTTCGCTCACCTTGCACTATCTTTGCAGACAGATTAATAAAAGCATAATAATTTTGGACTTAGACCCTTACCCGAATATTTTAAATTTTATTGCCGCCTCGCTGAATGGCGGCACAAGCTGGATAGGCTTCAATGTGCCTACGGCAGGGAGTATGGTGGCTCTCGCAGTGGCATGCGTGGCTCTGATGGTTTCGGCTTTCGTGTCGGGCTCAGAAACAGCGTTCTTCGCCCTTTCTCAAAGCGACATCGACGATATCGAGAACGAAGACAAGCGCGCGGCAGTGTCGCGCCTGCTCAAAGAGCCGGAGCGTCTGCTCGCCACAATCCTTATCTCCAACAATTTTGTCAATGTGTCGATAGTGCTTCTGCTCAACTATGCCCTTACGCAGATTCTTGTGATAGCCAGTCCCGTGGTCAACTTTGTGCTGCAGTCAGTGCTGCTCACGTTTATCCTGCTTCTCTTCGGCGAAATCCTCCCCAAGCTCTACAGCAACGAGCATCGCCTGAAATGGGCAGTTTTTGCTGTTGGCGGCGTAGGCTCTCTGTCGCACATGTTGCGTCCGCTGACATCGCTGATGACACGCAGCACGGTTATTGTCAACCGAGTCGTGACCAAGAAAGAAGAGCGTCTGTCGCTCGACGACCTGTCGCACGCGCTTGAGATCACCGACGTGGAGGAACAGAAAGATAAAAACATGCTTGAGGAAATTCTGAAGTTCGGCGGCAAGACCGTGAGCGACGTCATGACGCCCCGCGTCGACATGACCTGCGTGGACTGGGATATGACCTTCGACCAGCTTCTCGCCACCGTGCGCGAGTCGGGCTATTCGCGTCTGCCCGTCTATGTCGACAATCAGGACAACATCAAAGGCATAGTCTATGCCAAGGACCTCCTGCCGTTTGTGGGCAAGAAAGACGCCGCGTTCAAATGGCAGTCGCTGCTGCGCGACGCCTTCTTCGTGCCCGAGAGCCGCATGATTGACGACATTCTCGAGGATTTCCAGAAAAAGAAGATGCACATGGCGATAGTGGTAGACGAGTATGGTGGCACGCAAGGCGTTGTCACCCTTGAGGATGTGCTTGAGGAGATTGTTGGCGAGATCAACGACGAATATGACGACGACGAGAAAAACTATAAACGCCTGTCGCAGGACATCTATGAGTTTGAGGGCAAGACTCAGCTCAACGACTTCTACCGCATCACGGGGCTTGACGACGATGAGTTTGCCGACGTAGACGAAGACGCCGAGACCATCGCCGGACTGCTGCTCAACATAAAGCACGATTTCCCACAGGAAAACGAACTTATAGAATACGGACGCTGCCGCTTCCGTGTGATGGCAGTGGAGCGCCACCGCATAGAGAAAGTGAAAGTGAAGATACTGCAAGACAAACCGGAAACAAAAGAAGAGTAAATGAGAGTACACCGCACCTCCGTAGGCGATATCGAGATTGCCGAAGTGGAGATTCCTGATATGATGAGTGTCGAAGCCGCCGGCGACGATTTCGGTATGCACCGATTTGTCGACGGCGTGAAGTCGGTGAACCGCCGCACGGAAATAATGGTGACCCGTCTGCTTGTCCACGAGCTGTTTGGCGACGACGCCATGCTCTGCCATGAGCCGTCGGGCGCGCCTTATGTTGAAAGGGCAGGCGCGCGCATGGATATGGGCTTCAGCCTGTCGCACTGCCGTGGGTGGGTGGTTGCCGCATGGTCGGCGTCGGAGCGCGTCGGCGTTGATGTGGAAATCGTCGACAAGCGCGTAGACCGCGTGAAAGACCGCGTGTTCTCGGCAGAAGAACAACGCTTCATCGGCACGTCGACCTGGAAAGCCACCGTGGCATGGACCGCCAAGGAGGCAATCTTCAAGTGTGCCGGCAAGGAAGGCGTAGACTTCAGCAGTGACCTCCGTCTCGATCTCCATACGCTTGCCGACGGCGCCAAGGCAAGCCGCTATCAAGCCGAAGCGTTCGGCACCAGCTACGACGTGCATTCGTTCAGCAGTGGCAACCGTATCCTTTCCGTAACTTCAAACAAACAATAAATGAATAAAAAACTAATCTCAGCGCTCGCCTTGATGCTTGCGGGTGTGCAGGCGGCATTTGCATGCACCAGCCTGATAGCAGGAAAAAACGCTACAGCCGACGGCTCGACAATGATTACCTACAACGCCGATGCCTACGTGCTCTACGGCGAGCTCTACCGTCAGCCCGCCGCCGACCATAAGAAAGGCGAGATGCTCGACATCAAGGAGTGGGACACTCATAAATATCTCGGACAGATAGAGCAGGTGGAGCACACGTATGCCACCGTTGGCAATATGAACGAGCATCAGCTGGCAATAACCGAGACCACATTCGATTGCCGCCCCGAGCTTGCAGACACCACCGCCATAATGGACTACGGCTCGCTTATCTACGTCACGCTGCAGCGCGCGCGCACCGCCCGCGAGGCAATCCGCGTGATGACGTCGCTCGTGGAGCGCTACGGCTACTACAGCGGCGGAGAGTCGTTCTCGATAGCCGACCCCAACGAAGTGTGGGTGCTCGAGATGGTGTCGAAAGGCATGGATGAGAAAGGCGCCGTTTGGGCAGCCATCCGCATACCCGACGACTGCATCAGCGGCCACGCCAACCAGTCGCGCATACACCGCATCCCGTTTGGCGACAAGCAAAACTGCCTATACTCCAAAGACGTAGTCAAGTATGCACGCCGCAAAGGCTGGTTCAAGGGCAAAGACGAGGACTTCAGCTTCTGCCAAGCATACGCCGTCAGCGACTATCTGGCGTATCGCGGATGCGACGGCCGCGTGTGGGCTTACTTCAACCGCTTTGCCGACGGTATGGACCGCTATCTGCCGTGGGTAACAGAGATGAAAGGCAACGCGCTTCCGCTCTACGTGAAGCCGACGAAGAAACTCAGCGTCAGAGACCTTCAGGAAATGATGCGCGACCATTTTGACGGCACTCCGATGGACATGCGCAAGGAGCCGGGCACCGGCGACTGGGACTCGCCCGTGCGCTATGCGCCGCTCACGTGGACACAGGATTCGGTGGAATATATGCACGAACGTCCGATAGCCACACAGCAGACCGGTTTCACCCTCGTGGCACAGATGCGCTCGTGGCTGCCCGACGCCGTGGGCGGTGTGCTGTGGTTTGGCGTCGACGACTCGTCGCTGTCGGTCTACAACCCGATGTATTGCTGCCTTACGCAAGTGCCTGAATGCTTCCGTCAGGGCAACGGCGACTTCTACAACTTTTCGTGGACCTCGGCGTTCTGGGTCAACAACTGGGTAGCCAACCAAGTTTATTCGCGCTATTCGCAGATGTATCCCGACGTGCGCGCCGTGCAGAAACGCATAGAAGACAGTTACGAGGCAGCCGCACCACAGATTGAGGCACGCGCCCTCGAAGCATACAAGGAAAACCCAGCCAAGGCAGTGGAGATGCTCACCGCCTACAGCGACAGCTGCGCCATGTCGGCAACCGACAGCTACCGCAAACTCGGCGAGTATCTGCTCGTTAAATACCTCGACGGCCGAATCAAGAAAGAAAAGGACGGCAAGTTTGAGCGTACAGCCGACGGCTATCCTGTGGCGCCATTGTCGCCGGGATATAACGAAAACTATTACCGCCGCGTTGTGGAAAGCGACACGACGGGATGGCTGAAAGTGAGAAAATAGCCGCTATTTCAACAGTTTGCGCTTCAGATTGCGGGCAAAGAACCCGATGTGGCGCACGATGGTGGGCAGCGTGCCGTAGTATTGGCACATGATGTCGTAGCGCTCGCGCAGCGACGCCTTGTGGTTTTTGTCGGTCAGCCCATCAGCAAGATAGTCGATAAGCGTTGTGCCTGTATAGGCGCAGCGCTTCGCTTTTTTCAAGCAGCGCAGACACCATTCGTAGTCGGCGGAGAACCGATAGCGCAGGTCGTAAGGTTCCGCAAGAGCGCGGCGCACCACAAACGCCTGATGACACACCAGCATGCCGTGCTTGAAGCTGTCGAACGTCAGATGCTCCGGCGCCGTCAGATGGCGCATCGCCACAAAATTGCGGTCGGCGTCGACAATCTGCGTCTGCCCGTAAACAATGTCGGGCTGTGCGCCTTGCTCTATGGCATCGGCAATCTCCTGCAGCGACGACGGCGCATGGAAAGCGTCGCCGGCATTGAGGAAAATCAGATATTCACCCTTGGCGCGGCGGATGCCCTTGTTCATAGCGTCGTAAAGCCCCCGGTCGGACTCCGACACCACGCTAATCCCCTTTATTCCGCTCCGCTCCGCAATCTTGACCGTGCCGTCGGTCGACGCTCCGTCGACCACAAGATGCTCAAAGTTGGTAAACGATTGACGCTTTACACTCTCGAGCGTCGGCGGCAACACCTGCTCGGCGTTGAACGTGATGGTTATGATGGAAAACAGTGGATTCATTGCTTTTGACTATAAATTATGGTGCAAAAATACGAATAAATTGCAATTAGTCCAAATAACGAAATATAAGTTGCTGAAATATAGTATGATATGATATTAAAAAGAAGAAAAGGATGAAACATCGCAACAAATCCACACGAATTGCATTATCTTTGCATACAGCAATTATAAACAAATAAATAAAACTTACAAAAATGGCTTACGTAATCAATGACAACTGTGTAGCTTGCGGTACATGTGCAGCAGCATGCCCAGTAGAGGCAATCTCAGAGGGCGATATCTATAAAATCGATCCAGACACTTGCATCAGCTGCGGTACTTGCGCAGAAAACTGCCCAAGCGACGCTATCCACGAGGCTTAATCCTCACAGGAAAAGCAAAACGACGACAGGCGTTTCCCATTAAGGGAGACGCCTGTCGTCGTTTATGGAACGTGTTGCGATTGTTTAAGAAAACTTAAAGACAGGAAGAAACGTGGCGGAAGTAAGAAAAAAGCACTACTTTTGTAGCCTAAAATATAAATAATCGCAACATAATGAAGAAAATCTCGACTTTGGTGCTGCTCGGTCTCGCTTTTGGCAGCATCCAGGCGGCGCAAATCAGTCAGTCGCAAGCCCTTGGTGTGGCTTCGAAATATGTGACTGTCAACGGTCCGCAGAAGCTTGTCCGCGCAGTTGACAAATCATACGGCGGCAGCGACGCTCCGTACTACATTTTCAATTCAGCCGACGGCAAAGGTTTTGTAATTGTAGCCGGCGACGACCAGTTGACCGAACTTGTGGGCTACTCAAAAACCGGCAGCATTGACACATCCAACATGCCGGTGCAACTGCAGGCGTTTCTCGACGGTTATGCCGACTATGTGGCACGGGTGCAGAGCGGCGAAGCGGCAGCCAACCATCAGACATTGACCGACGGCGCAGCGCCCGTGGTAGAGCCATTGGTCAAGGCGCATTGGGACCAGTCTGAACCTTACAACAATCTTTGTCCTGTCGACATCACCACCAAGAAACGTTCGGTTGTGGGATGCGTGGCAACAGCGATGGCACAGGTGTGCGACTACTGGAAATGGCCGTTGAAGCCACAGGCATTCAGCACATCCTACCGTTGCACCAACGGCACACGCGTGCAGGTTGACTTCTCAAAGTCGGAATATGACTGGGACAAGATGCTCGACTCCTATGTGTCGACACTCGCCTACACCGACGAACAGGCCAACGCAGTGGCAAAACTGTGTTTCGACCTGGGTGCGGCGGTGAATATGGACTACGCCTCCAGTGCCAGCGGCGCGCAGGATGCCGACATCCCGTATGCCCTCAGCCGCTTCGGCTACAACTGCCAGATTCACTATCGTGCGCAGTACGACAAGGCGGCATTTGTGGAAGTAGTCAAAAAAGAACTCGACGCCTCGCATCCGTTGCTTTTCTCCGGTCAGGGATCGGCCGGCGGCCACTGCTTCGTAGCCGACGGATATGACACAAACAACTTTTTCCACATCAACTGGGGATGGGGCGGCGTTTCTGACGGATATTTCGATGTTGACGCCATGAATCCATCAGCACTCGGCACCGGTGGCGGTTCGGGCGGCTTCAACACAATGCAGAGCGTCGTCTCAGTGGTCAAAGACGAGACAATGACAGGCGACAGCGGACACATGCCGCTGATGATCTACAACATGTTTGGCTATGACGGACAAGTAAAGCCAGTGCAAAGCTCGTTGAAGAAAGGCGAGCAGCTTGACGTCAATGTCAAGTGTATAGTAAACATGTCTACAGTCCACGACTTTAATGGCGGCATTTCGGTGGCCATCTACGACGAGGACTTCAATTGCGTGGCATTCTCGACAATCAAGAATGCCGAGATTCCGGCAGGCAACATGATCAGCTCCAACCTGATGTATTCGTTTGACGAACAGTTGAACAACCTTCCTGACGGCAAATACACGATATGGGCAGTGTCGCGCGAGGCGGACAGATTAAACGATTGGATTCGCATGTACTACGACGATGCAACGATAATGAACGTGAAAGGCGACGACATCACCTTCGGCGAGTCGGTAGACCTTGCGCTCGCCGCACCTATAACAGCCGACAAAAATCCTATCAACCCGGGTGACAAAGTGAAGTTCTCGGTTTCCATCAGCAACAAGACCAAAGTGAACGTGAAAGGCAATCTTCTTTGCGAGTTGCGCGACGTGGAGGCCGGCACAGTGCTTACGACAACAAAACCGGCTGTGTCGCTTGGCGACAAAGACAAAGTCGACCTTATCGTGACAATGACAATGATGAAAGCCTCGGTTAAGCAGGGACGTAAATACTCGTTCAACGTGGTAAGCTTCAACAACGGCTCCACCGACTTCGCGATAGCCGACGCACAGCCGTTTGAGTTTGTGGCAGGCGAGGCAGGCGTCGACAATGTCGAGACATCGGCAGCCGTAAGCGTCTATCCGAACCCGACCGAGGGATTTGTCAACGTAAACGCAGCCGACGAAGTAATCTCGGTAGAGGCGTATGCCGCCGACGGACGTCTTGCCGCTCGTTCGGAAGGCGAGTCGGGAATCGACCTGAGCCAATGCGCACCGGGCATCTATATGCTCAAAGTGGCTACAGCGGCAGGCACAACGGTGAGCCGCGTGGAGAAGAAGTAGCATAGACACATATACGATAATATTCAGCCCCCGAAGCACGGATGCTCCGGGGGCTGATTCTTAAAAATAGATGGATGAATAATTGTCTATTCCATAAATCCCGACGACAGCCAGTTGAACGCGCGTTCCTTGATGGAATCAGACTCGCTGAGCAGTTGCACAAACTTCTTGGCACTGCTTTTCTGGTATGAATCCTTCAGCACGTGTATGCAACCCTCCATCTCGTAGGTGTTGCCCGGCACGTCGAGTCTCACCGCATGGATTCCCTCCACGCCGTAGATTGTGGCTTCCGACACGATTGTCACCAAATTGCTCTCCCTCACCAGCTTCAGCAGGATGTTGACCTCGTTCAGCTCAATGCGAGTGTTGAAGCGGTATGCCTTGCCTTCCACCATTGAGTCGAAGGCATTTCGCGCCTGCAAGCCCTTGCTCGGCAGAGCGAAATCGTAGCCCTGCAGTTCCTCGAGCGTCACCTTCTGCCTCTTTGCCAGCGGATGGCTCTCCGACACGATTGCCACCAAATGGTTGTCGAAAAGGATGTGTGACGATATGCGCGCATATTGCGCCGTCCCCGTAGGCTTGAAAGCCAGCACAAAGTCGAGGTCGCGCTTGTCGAGCATCGCCATCAGTTCCTCCATCGTCTTGTAGAAGATGTTGAGTTTCACGTTCGGGTACAGCTTCATAAACGACAGCAGCGTTTCGGTGAGGATAGGCGAGAACGTGTATGTCACGCCGATGTTTAGCGAACCGGTGACCACATTCTTTATATCGCGGATATGCTCCACGCAGCTGTCGGCGGTGTGGAGCGTCTTTCGCGCATACGGCAGCAGTTCCTCACCGCTTTCGGTCAGCACTACCCCGTGGGTGTTTCGCTCGAACAGTTGCGTTCCGAGTTCCGCCTCAAGTTGCTTTATCTGTTGAGAAAGCGTACTTTGCGTGATGTAAAGGTTGCGCGCTGCCTCAGAAAAGTTGAGCAGTTCGGCAGTTTTGACGAAATATTTCAGTTGTCTTAATTCCATAGGGCAAAGATAGTGCAAATCGAGTGCAGAACATTCAAACTTGTTTGAAAATGTTATGCCGAGATGCAGCCGATATTATTGAAAGATAGTGCAAATCGAGTGCAGAACATTCAAACTTGTTTGAAAATGTTATGCCGAGATGCAGCCGATATTATATAAACGAGATTGATTGAATCGAAATTATTTTGTCGCGCTGAATGAAAATCTCTTCATCGCCAGCATCGGCAGAATCTGCCCGATCACCATTCCTCCGACCACACACACCGTCACCAGACCGTTGAACTCAAGCAGATATGCATAATGGTTGAACGCCTGCTCGTCGAGCGTGTTTGTCATGCACAGAAACATAGCCTGAAACGTGCGGTAGGCATACATACCCGGAATCATCGGCAGCAGCGACGGAAACGAAAACGTCTCGGGCGGACACTTGGCGTAGTGCGACAGATAGACGGCAAGAGCGCCGATAAGCAGAGCCGCAATGATGCTTGCCGGAATAATCTGCCATCCGGCAAGATTCATGAGACAAAAGCGCGTGGCGTGGCCCACGGCGGCTATCAGCGCACAATATTTAAAAGCCGACCGTGGTGGATTGCTGATGCTTGCGAAGCCAATCGCCGCCACCGCTGCAAAAAAAGCGTCTTGAAGAATTGCTAAAAAAATCTCCATTGGAAACAAAAGTAGTCTAAAACAATCTAATATTCATTATTAAGAATCCGCCAGTCAGGCCGATTGCGATACACACGGTCAGGATTACGGCGTTCACAAATCGCGCAAACGCGCAAAGATGGTGGTTGTCGATCATGTCGCTCACCGAGTTGATGTAGGGGATTCCCGGAATCAGGTAGAGCACGCTTGCTCCGAGAGCCAGCTCGGGCGTTGAGCCTATGCCGAACACGTAGCCAGCCGTGCCTATCACGGCAGACACAAACGAGCAGCAGATAAACACGATTCTCATGTCGGCATGCGCGTCAAGCATAATGATTTTCAGATAATATCCCACCAGCGTTGCGAGAGCCACTATGCCCATTGACTGGAAGTCGCCACCGAAAAGTCGGCAGAATGAAGCGTTGGCAAACATCACCAGAATCATCACCAGCCATTTGTTGACGGGGCGTGTTGTGTCGAGAATCTTTTGGTATGCCTTGCGGGCGTCGTCGAAAGATGGCAGAGAGTTTTCCACCACAAGCCAGCTCAAGTTGCTCAGTTTGGTGTTGATGGCAAAGCTTATGGGCTTGTGTGGCACGCTGACCGTCTGCTTGTAGGAATGCTCTCTATCGGCGTCCCAGACGCACATGTCGACTGTGTTTGGCAGGATTATCATCTGCGCCGACACATTCCATTTCGCCGCCATTCGCGCCACGTTGCGCTGTGTGCGCATACTTGTGGCGCCGCAGGCCAGCAAGTTTGCCGCATAGTCGGCAAAGAAAAGACATACGCTTTTCAGATGTTCGTGCAATGCGTCTGAATCAGTCTTCGTCATCTTCGATGTCGTTGTCATGGTAGTAAATTTCATCATGGTCCATGCCAAACACATGGTTGTTGCCCGTGGCGCGGTTGAATTTGTAGATGGCGTGGAAGGCGAAAGCCAGAATGATTGCGCCCACGATGGCAATCCAAAGAAATGTTGTTGTTACTTGCATAGTCGTTGTTCTTATAGTCGCTGTATCATTTTTTCCGATTGCAAAATTACTGCCTGTGCAATCCTTCGTAAAGCGTTGGTCGAGGATTCTAACGATAATGGTTATCGCAAATTCTTATATAACAGGAGCCGTTGCAATCGTAAAAAACGATTGCAACGGCTCGAAAATGTAAGCTTTTGGTAAGTTATACGGCTAAGATGTCGCCCGAGTGGATATACCATACATAGCCTGACACACAGTCGGGTCGGCATCCCAGCGCGTCGCAGACCGCCCTTTTGTAGCCAGCCACCTGGCGCTTGTATTTGGTATCGTTGTCATCACTACGGTCGCCAAACTTGTAATCGACAATAATGATTTCGCCGTTCGGTTTCATCACTACTCGGTCGGGGCGTTTCTGCCCATTTCCGCCAATGGTTACCGACCGTTCGAGCATCAGGCGGTTGTCGTTGGCAAACCAGTCAGCCACCCGCGGGTCGGCGAGCCGCTTGCTGAGCAGAGCCAGATACTCATCGTGCTCCTCTTCAGTTATCATGCCACGGTGCAATGCGCGGCCGAATGCCTTTTTGAGATTTTTTGGTGTGCGCACCCTCTCCATCACTTTGTGGAGCATCTCGCCAACCCATCGTGTCGTGCCGCGCACGTCGATGATGATGTCGGGCGACGTCAGTTTCCACCTGTCCACGTCTGAAACCACAGAGTATGGAGGCATTATCCGGCTCTCCACATTGTCGGGAAGCGCGTTGTCGTCGCTGTTGAGGGCTGGGATGTCGCTGCGCAGCATTGGTTTGCCGAGCTCGTAAACCACATCCGGGTCGCAATTCTCGGTCGGCGTCGGCGCAATGTCAGCGTTGTTGCGGCACGTTTCCAGAAATTGCGATAGCTGCAAGCCCAATTCTTTATTGTTTTCGGTATATATAATAAGTTCGTATTGCGCGCGCGTGCAAGCCACATACGTTTTGTTGAGGGAGTCCATTATGTTGCTGCGCGCAATTTCTTTGAATTCGTTGTCGAATAAGGTACTTTTATTGTCGCGTTTCACGGGCACGATAGGCGGAATCGCCACGCCTTTCGGCAGTTTTTCCTTGAATCCGGCGGTCTCAATCCATTCAATTGACGATTGGTCGAAATTCCAGTCGAACATTGGAATCAGCACACAAGGGAATTGCAGACCTTTGGATTTGTGGATTGTGATTACGCGGATGGCATCGATGTTGTCGGGCGAGGAAATCGACAAGCCCGGACCAACCTTGTCCCACCATTTCAGAAAATGATGGATGTTTGACCCGTAGCGGCTCATAAAGTCGACCACGCTGTCGAGGAAGGCAAGCAGATACGGAGTGTTTTCCTCAGTCATCTGTTTCGACAGCTGGCTTTTGATGATTTGTTCGACCACACTGTCGAGACACGCCGATTTCGACGTTTCGTATAAGCGGTCGATATAGTCGGCTATATCCTCGTCTTTGCTGACGATAGCGTCTTCAAAAGCCTCCGAAGTGTCCATACCCTCGCTGCGGTTTGCCTCGAATCGTCTCAACACCATAGGCATCTCGCGTCCGTCCTCGTTGTGCGCCTCGCACCGGTCGAGCATCTTCAGGATGTTGACCACAATTCTCACCGCCGGCGACGAGATGACAAGCAGCGACTCTTCCGACACCACTTTCATCTGTTTGTCGGGATTCTCGATGTTCCATTTCATGATGCGGCTGATGGCAAGCTGACCCTCACGGTTGGTGTTTGACAGCACGGCGATGTCTTTCTGCTTGAAGCCGCGGGCGAGCAGCGATTGCAGGTCGACAATCATCTTTTCTATAGCCCACTCTTTGAAATTCGAATCATTGTCGTTGCTGTTGTCGTTGCTTTCAGTTTTGCTGTCATTGCTGCCGTCGGTGTCCTTTTTCTTGTCGGGAATCTCCCTCCTTGCCACAACGACATGTCCGGGCAGCTTCTCGTTTTTAGGCGACACCTTCTGCTCCACGTCGGCGTAGAACTCATCCATGTTGAGAGCCGTCGACAGGAATTGGAAAAACGCGTTGTTCCAATGGACTATGTTGCGCGCGCTGCGCCAATTGATGCTGCGTCCCTCGTTGTATTTAATGCTGTCGTTGCTGAAGTCGACCTTCAGCTGCGAGTGGAGCAGTTGCGGGTCGGAGTTGCGGAAGCGGTATATGCTTTGCTTCACATCTCCGATAATCAGACTGTCGTGGCCGTTTGCCAGACCGTTTCTGACAAGCGGCAGCAAATTTTCCCACTGCATCCTCGACGTGTCCTGAAACTCGTCGAGCAGGAAATTGTGCAGATACATGCCGATGCGCTCATAGATGAAAGGCGTTTCACACCCATCGATGATGCGCTTCACGATGTCGTTTGTGCCGGAGAGCAATATTGTGTTGTTCTCGTTGGTGAAATCCTGCATGCTGGCGTTGATGTCGCCCAGCAGACCGAGCTGGTAGGTGAGGTCAAGAATCTTTTTGTACGAGGCATACACCGTGCCGTAATCTTTAATTTGTTCCAGATAGAGGCAAATGGCGGATTCGTTTACTTTCGCGCTATTTTTGTTGACGAAAGATTGATCGGCGATTTTTTTTTCGACTTTTTTGTCTAAATCTTTTATCAGGAACGGATTGGCGGAGTTGTTCAGGGCATCAAGGAAATTGGTGAAGTTTTTGTTGGCTTTTATGCCTGGACCTTCCAGCATTTTGAAAATCTCATCCACGCATTCCTTTACTTCTGAAATCAGATTGGTGATGCCGCTGTTCAGCGCCACGTTGAACGCCTGGATGTTTTTCGGGTCGGCGAGAAAGTCAAACAGCTGCTTGCTGTTTTTTTTCACCACCTCATTTGTCAGCACCTTTGCAAAATTATACAGCGAATTGTCGACCGTTTTCTTGCTCTTGGGTTTATAGAACACGTCCCACGAACTGCCGTTCTTTATGGAATCCTGCACAAACATCCACAGCCAATGGCTGAGGCTCTTGTTTTTTTTGCCTGATTCGTCGTGCAATCTCGTTTTCAGGTTGTTCACGCCAAGCTCCACAACATATTCGTCGTTGAGTTCCACTCCGTAGTTGCTCGACAGATTGACCTCGTAGGCAAACGTGCGCAGAATCTTCTGGAAAAAAGTGTCGATTGTGCACACATTGAAATTGGTGTAATCTTCAAGCATCTGGCGTTCGGCAATTCCCGCACTCTTGCTGATGTCATCCTTCGATGCTCCTAACATCGTGGTCAAATCGGTGATGTAAGGGCTTTCGTCGGGATTTGACGCAAGCACATCGAGCGTTTCGACAATGCGGCTCTTCATCTCCTCCGTCGCTTTGTTTGTAAACGTGATGGCGAGGATGTAGCGGTGGTTGTCGTTGGGATGCTTGTCGAGGATGTAGTTTCCGCCCTCGGTCTTCTTGCCGAGCAGCATTATCAGATACTCCTTTACGAGAGTGTATGTCTTGCCGGAGCCAGCCGACGCTTTGTTGATTAGAATCATAATTCAGGAGTTTGCGGTTAGATTATTTTGGCGTCTGATTGATGTTGGAGTTTGAACAATTCTTTTTGATGTATGATTTCTTTGCGCAGTTGTTCCTCTGTGGGCATATAGAGCTTGTATTTAGTGGCAAATAATTGTTGATTTCCATTCAAAATAGAATATTTGGCAATGTCAGAATCGGTCTCGGAGCAAAGTACAACACCGATGGTCGGGTTGTCGCCAGAAGTCCGCTTTAGCTCATCGTACATTTTTACATACATATCCATCTGCCCCACATCTTGATGAGTGATTTTGCCAATTTTCAAATCAATTAGCACATAGCATTTCAATATGACGTTATAAAAAACGAGGTCAATGAAATAATCTTCAGCATCAGTGCGGATGTGTTGTTGTCGACCCATAAATGCAAAACCTTTTCCCAATTCCATAAGAAATTCTTTTAAATGGGTAATAATACTTGATTCCAGACTTTTTTCATTGATGGATTCATCTTGCTTGAATCCGAGGAATTCAGCGATAAATGGGCTTTTGAGTATTTCACAGGCTTGTGGTGAGTCGGTAATGTTTGACGTCGTTGCTTCGGGTGTTTGGAAATGCCGTTCATAGTATTGGGTAGATATGTTGCGGTTTAATGTGCGGACACTCCACATCTGCGATGCGGCATTTTCCAAATACCATCGTCTTGCCGTCACATCATCCACTCTTAGTGCGGTGATGATGTGTGACCATCTTAGATTTTGCAAACGCGTTTGCAAAATCTTCAAGTCGGGGAATGAAAGGTAGAATTTTCTAAAGTATGCAAGGTATCGTTTGCTGAATCCTGATCCAAACTCATTTGACAATTCATAGGCAAGGGCCTCAATGAGGCGTTTGCCGTAGTCTGCGCGACTTTTGCCCTGTTGCTCCTCCTCGACAATTCTTTTGCCGATATTCCAATATGTGGCAATCATCACGGAGTTGACGGATGATATAGCCGTGTTTTTTCCTTTGTATATAATGTCTCTAATGTCAGCAACAAAGGCTGAGAAACTAATGCTTACAGAGTCGTTCATAATTCAGGAGCTTGCGGTTAGATGATTTTGGCGTTGTAGCCTTCGGCAGAGAGCAGGTCTTTGACACGCTGCCTGAAGTCGCCCTGTATCAGGATCTCGCCCCCGCGGGCAGAGCCTCCCACGCCGCATTTTGTCTTTAGCGAGCGCGCCAAATCCTTGAGGTCGTCGTCCGACCCCACAAAGCCGGTGACCAGCGTCACCTCCTTGCCCTTGCGGTTGCGCTTGTCGAGCATTATGCGCAACTTCTGTTTCGAAGGCGGCAGAGTCTCTTCTTCTTCCACGTCGTCGGTTTCGTACTGCATATCGGGATTTGTCGAATAGACAATGTTCAGACGTTGTTTCCAGTCGTTATCTTTCATAATCGTAGCCTTAGTCAATAGATAGGCTTCAAAATTAGCGATTTTTCGCGGCGTTTGCAATAACGGCGGCTATTTTGCGTTTATTCGGTATATGAAAATGCTGAGATTGTTAATAATGACTGCTGTCTTGTTTGTCTCCGTGCCCGTTCTGCGGGCGCAGGACAACGACAAGATACTCAACCGTCCGTATGCCGATATGAAACGTCTGCATTACGGATTCTCTGTGGGTTTCCACAATCAAAGTCTTGGCATGACGCGCAACGGTTTTGTCACCGAGAGCGGAGAGACGTGGTATCCGGAAGTGGCTGAGCTTGCTCCGGGCTTTTGCGTCAACATCATGGGTGACTTGCGGCTTGCCGAGCATTTCAATCTCAGACTGTCGCCGGGAATGTATTTCGGAAGCAAGACCGTGACATTCCGCGAGTCAAGCACCGGTGAGCTTGAGAAGCAGAATCTGAAAAACAGCAGCGTCGTGGTGCCGGTCGATGTGAAAATGTCGGCCAAACGCTATCACAATCTGCGCCCTTACGTCACGGCTGGCGCAATGGCGGCTTTCGACGTGTCGAAGCGCAAGGACGGCGAGCTGCTGCAGCTGAGCAACACCGACGTTTATCTTACCCTCGGTTTCGGACTCGACGTGTATGTGCCGTTTTTCAAGTTCGTGCCGGAGGTTAAGTTCTGTTTCGGGCTTAAAAATATACTGAAAAAAGACCGCCCCGACCTTGTCGACGACATCGACAAGCAGAAATTCACCAAGTCGCTCGACAAAGTGACATCAAACATGGTGGTGTTTACGTTCTATTTTGAATGACAGAAAATTGAAGAAACTTGACAATACATATCGCCGACTGCTGGCAACGCTCGCCGCGCTGCTGACCGTCTTGTCGGTGTCGGCGCAGTTCGACACGCAGTTGTCGCAGTATTGGGCAATGCCGGCATACTACAACCCTGCCGCCACAGGCACGACCGACTATCTGCACATCGGCGGCGGAACGCGTCTGCAATGGATAGGCATTCCCAAAGCTCCAAAGGCATTTCTTGCAGGCGCCGATATGCCCGTGAAGCTTTTCGGCAAGCGCATCGGCGTGGGCGTGATGGTGCAGCAGGAAAGCCTCGGCTTGTTCAGCAACCTGAACGCCGGCGCGCAGGCAAGCTACAAGATGAAACTTTTCAAAGGCACGCTGAGCATCGGCGTGCAGCTCGGCCTTTTCGACCAGGGATTCAAAGGCTCTGAGGTGTATATCCCCGACGGTGACGACTACCACGAGAAAAACGACAACGCAATCCCCACCAACGACCTTCACGGCACGGCATTCGACTTGAATTTCGGAGTTTGGTACACCCATAAAATCCTGTGGGCTGGACTGTCGATGACCCACATCACACAACCGACCGTGAAACTCAACACCCAGGAGGGCAGCGACGATTCAGGCTATGAGTCGCAGGCGGGAAGAATGCTTTATTTCATGGCTGGCAGCAATATTCCGATAAAAAATACGTTATTTGAAATACAACCGTCCTTGTTGCTCCGTTCCGACATCAAGAGTATGGTGCAGGCGGAAGTGACGGCGCGCGTGCGCTACAACAGGTTCCTTTCGGGAGGCGTGGCTTATCGCTACAACGACGCCGTCTCGCTGCAACTGGGCGCAGAGTATAAGAACTTTTTCGTTGGCTACAGCTACGACTATCCGCTTTCGGCAATCTCGAAGGCAAGCAGCGGAAGCCACGAAATCCTTGTGGGATACAACATGAAGCTGAATCTTGCGGGGAAAAATAAAAACAAGCATAAGAGCATTCGCATAATGTAAGAATATGAAGAAAACAGCAACTTATATCGCATTGGCGGCGTTGGCAACTTCTTGCGCATTCTCTCCGAAAGCGTCGATGGGCGGCGACGGAGGCGAGGTGACGGGAGTCAGAGGTTCGGCTCTGGGCGAACCGACGCCTTACGGCATGGTGCTTATCGAACGCGGGTCGATGCAGCTCGGCCCGAATGCCGACGACAGCACGTGGAACATCAAGGCGCAGGCTAACGGCGCTTCGGTGGAGTCCTTCTGGATGGACGAGACGGAGGTGTCAAATGCCAAATACCGGCAGTTTGTCTACTGGGTGCGCGACTCAATTATCCGCGAGCGTCTTGCCGACCCTGCATACGGTGGCGACGAGGAGTTTAAAATCGAGGAAGACAAGGAAGGAAACCCTGTCAAGCCTTATCTTAACTGGAAAAAGCCTATTCCGTGGAGAAACCCTACGGAAGACGAGCAGCGCGCCATTCAGAGCGTCTATAAGTTGAATCCTATAACGGGTGTGACCGAACTCGATGCTTCGCAGATGAACTACCGCTACGAGACCTACAATCTCACCGAGGCGGCGAAGCGCAAGAACCGCATCGACCCGACACGCCGCAACTACAACACCGACGTGCCTGTGCCGACAGAAAACCCGTTCATATCCAAGGATACGGCGTATGTCAACGACAATGGCGACATCGTGCGCGAGACAATAACGCGCCGTCTGTCGAGCGACTACGACTTCCTGAACACGTATATCGTCAACGTTTATCCCGACACGACGGTGTGGATAAACGACTTCGAGAACGCATACAACGAGCCGTACACGCGTCTGTATTTCTCGCATCCGGGCTACAGCGACTATCCTGTAGTGGGCGTGTCGTGGGAGCAGGCCAACGCGTTTGCAAACTGGCGCACCGACTATCTGCGACGCTCGCTGGGCAAGCAGGGCGTCTACATCGAGCCGTTCCGTCTGCCGACGGAGGCTGAATGGGAAATCGCTGCGCGTGCCGGTATCAACGAGAACAAGTATCCGTGGGCAGGCGAGATGCCTATGACCGACGACGGCTGCTTCTATGCCAACCTGAAGCCGGGAGAGGGCAACTACGTGCGCGACGGAAACCTGATAACATCGAAGTGCGGCACGTATGAGCCTAACGACAACGGTCTCTACGACATGGCGGGCAACGTGAGCGAATGGACTTCGACGGCGTTTACCGAAAGTCTTGACAAGCTGACAAGCGACATCAACCCTGAATACCGCTACAATGCCGCGGGCGAGGATCCTTACCGGATGAAACGCAAGGTGATACGTGGCGGATCGTGGAAGGACATTGCCCACAATGTGCGTGCTGACTTGCGTGCCTGGGAGTACCAGAACGAGCAGCATTCATTCATAGGCTTCCGTTGTGTGCGCACTCAGATTGGCTTCACAAAGGGAAAAGTGAAAGTTAAGAAATAAAGTAAGAATCAAAACAATATTGCTGCATCATGGGCAAGATTAAAAGATATAAAAACGGTGTCGAGGCCTTTCTTTCTGGAGAAAAAGGTCAGCGCTTTTTCAATTTCGCATACAGTATAGGTGCCGCTGTCGTAATTTGGGGTGCCCTTTTCAAAATCCTTCACCTGCCGGGTGGAAACGCGCTGTTGTCAATTGGTATGGGTACGGAGGTGCTTATGTTCGTGCTTACGGCGTTCGACCGTCCGCCACGCGAATACCATTGGGAAGAGGTGTTTGAGGTGTTCAACACCAAGAATCCTGAGGACCGTCCTGATTTCAAGGGCGGAAATGGTATCAACGGCTCTGTCGTTATCGGCGGAGGTGCGGTGGCTGGCGGCGAGACAGCAAATGCAACGGGCGTGGCTGGAACTGTCGTTGTTGGCGGCGACGCTCCCGACTTGCAGGGCATGACGAGCGTCACTCAGCAATACACCGACCAGCTTGCCGCCATCTCTGAGCAGATGGAGCAGCTGCGTCAGACAACGGAGGCGCTCAACCGCGTTTCAACTGTACTGCTCGACAGTTACAAGGCGATTACCGACAACTCGGAAAACATCTCGGAAAGCTCGACTGGCTACGTTGAGCAGATGACAAGCCTCAACCGCAACATTGCCGGACTCAACACCATCTATGAAATCCAGTTGAAGAGCATTTCTTCGCAGCTTGACAATATCGACCGTGTGAACCGCGGATTGAAGGACATAAGCAACATGTATGACAAGGCTGCGGCTGAGAGCGACCATTATTGCGAGGAAACGCAGAAGATGGCGCGCTACATGCAGCAGCTCAACTCTGTCTACGAGAAGATGATCACGGCGATGACCATCAACATGTACCGCCCGATGGGCTCTGCGATGCCTGCCGAGCCTGAAAAACCGGCGGAGGCTCCGGAACAGAAAGCCGGCGGCGAAGAAACTGAACAACAGAACTAAAGCGAAAGGATTTAAAGCAATATGGGAGCAAACGGAAATGTGGCAAGAATGTCCCCGCGTCAGAAGATGATCAACTTGATGTACATCGTTCTGACGGCGATGCTCGCGCTCAACGTGTCGAGCGACGTGCTCAACGGGTTCACGCTTGTCGAAGACGGTCTGAAACGCACAAACAGCAACGTCAGCGACCGTAATGCCGCCCTCTATATGCAATTGGAGGAATTCACACGGCAGAATCCGCAGAAGGGCAAGCCGTGGCTTGACAAGGCTGCCGACGTGCGCCGGCAGACGCTGTCGCTCTACAAATACATCGATTCTCTGAAACTTGCCATCGTGCGCGATGCCGACGGCGTGGATGGTAAGGTGGACAACATCCTGAACCAGGACAACCTCGAGGCTTCGTCGAAGGTGATGGTGACCTACGGAAACGGCGCAAAGCTGGAGCGTAGGCTGGCGGCATACCGCAAGTATATCGCCGCCTACATTGCCGACCCCAAGAAGCAGGCTGCCATTCAGAAGGCGCTGGCAACGGAGCCGGTGCTTCAGAAAGGCTCGATGATAAAAGTGCCGTGGGTGTCGGGAATGTTTGAGAATATGCCTGTCGTGGCGTCTGTCACGCTGCTGTCGAAGCTGCAGAACGACCTGCTCTTTGCTGAGGGCGAGGCTTTGCAGACGCTTGTGGCGAGTGTGGACGCGGGCGATGTGCGCGTAAACAAACTTGACGCATTCGTGATTCCTAACTCGAAACTCGTGATGAGGGGCGGAAAATACAGTGCCGACATTGTGCTTGCGGCGGTCGACACTACGCAGCGTCCGGCAATATTCGTCAATGGCCGTCAGCTGCCTGCCAACACCCGGACTTACGAGTTCATGGCTGGACAGACGGGTACGTTCACCTACAGCGGATACCTTGACGTGACCCGCGGTGACGGTACCACTTCACGCTATCCGTTCCAGTCGGACTACACCGTAATCGAACCTACAGCCACTGTCTCGGCGACGATGATGAACGTGCTTTATGCCGGAATCAACAACCCGATAAGCATATCAGTGCCTGGCGTGGCGCAAAATGCAGTGTCTGCCACGATGACCAACGGTTCGCTGACGCGCAGCGGCGACCATTGGAACGCTCATCCTACGCGTGTGGGTGCGGAATGCGTAATTACGGTGACAGCCACTCTCGAAGGCCGTTCGCAGACGGTGTCTACGTCTACATTCCGTGTGCGCAAGCTGCCCGATCCGACGGCATATATCGCATATAAGGACTCGAAAGGAAACGAAAACCACTATAAGGGCTCGAAGCCATTTGCAAAATCGCTTTTGTTGGCTGCCAACGGGCTTGATGCTGCTATCGACGACGATTTGCTGAACGTGCACTATTCTGTGGTGGATTTCGAGACTATCGTGTTTGACTCGATGGGCAACGCGATGCCGGAGAAATCGGCAGGGTCGCGATTCTCGGAGCGTCAGAAGACAAGTTTCCGCCGACTCTCGCGCGGCAAGCGATTCTACATCACGCGTATACGTGCGAAGGGTCCTGACGGCATTGTCCGCGACCTGTCGCCGATGGAGGTGATTGTAAACTAAAAATTGACAACGAAACAAGTTGAGATATGAAAAAACTGAGATACATATTTGCAGTGGCTTTGCTCGCCGGCCTGTCGTTGCAGGCTGGGGCACAGGTGACGCGCAAAACCGACAGAACCAAGAAAGACGAAACAGCGGCTGGCGTGACGCAGCGCATGCGCGACTTCTATGAGAAGCCTGAGGTGAGCGATGCCAGCAAGATGTGGGAACGCATAATCTACCGTCAACTCGACTTGACGCAGCCTCAAAACCTTGCGCTCTATTATCCCGACGAGCCGGTCGACGGACAGGAGAGCCTGTTCCGCATCATCCTGAGGGTGGTGTGCAATGGTCAGGTGCCGGCCTACGAGTATCTTGACGGACGCGAGGTGTTTACCGACCAATATAAAATAAAGGTGGGTGAGATGCTCGACAGATTCCATATCATATATACAACCGGTCGCGGAAGCACGGAGAAAAATCCGAAATATGTCATCGAGGATAGCGACGTGCCTACAAACGAGGTGCTCAGTTTCTATGCAATTGAGCGTTATGAGTTCAACAGCCTCGAAAATCGTGTCACAAAGCAGATTCAGGCGCTTTGCCCTGTGCTCCACCGTGTGGACGACTATGGCGGCGAGCCTATAAAATATCCTATGTTCTGGGTGAAACTTGACCAACTGCGCCCATATCTGGCGCAGCAGAGCATCTTTGTCGACGACGACAACAACCTTGCCAAATACAACTACGACGATTATTTCCAGCTTGGAATGTATAAGGGCGACATCTACAAAACGCGCAACTTGCGAAATCTGTCGCTGATGCAGATGTTTCCTGACCCCGACGACTTGAAGCATGCGCAGGACAGCATTGAGAACCGTCTGCGTGCATTTGACCGCAATCTGTGGGTGCCGACGCGTGAGGAGCTTGCTGAGCGGCAGGAGGCTGAAGAGGCGGCGCGCCTAAAGGCAGAGGGATTGTCGGACGACGTGGTGGTGTCTGAGCGTGGTGGCGACACCGATGAGGTCGAGGAGGAGACATCAACTGTGACAACTCCGAAAAACAAACGCTCGGTGCGTCAGAAAAAGTCTACGACAACGAAAAAGAAGACCGAGAAGAAGAAACCGGAGAAAAAGAAGACCACAAAGAAGAAAAAACCGTCGTCGAGCAGCTCCAGCGGTGCTGTCCGCTCTGTGAGACGCACAAAGTAAATCATTTGCAGTATGGAGAAGAACGCTTTGATTGTGACCAATACCATAGGAATGTTCCATTTCCTGTGGACCGACATCGATATGCTCAACGAAATGGGCTACAAGGTCTATGCTATGGCCGACAATCGTGCGGGCGAGGAGCATACTCTCCGCATGATGGCCGACAGGAATGTTACGTTTGTTGATACGAGGATAGACGGCGTGTCGCTGACCAAAAACACTCGTGACTTTTATAAACAGTTGAGGCGGCTGTTGGCGTCACATCATTTTGACTTAGTCCATTGTCATACCCCATTGGTGGGACTTTTTGTTCGTATTGCGGCGAGAAAGTATAGGAAAAAAGGGACGAAGGTGATTTACACTACGCATGGCCTGCCGTATACTCCGATGTCGTCACGAAAAACTTTTTTAGTGTATAACACTTTGGAGCGCTTTGCTTCGAGGTTTTGTGATGCGATAATCACAATCAACCATCAGGATTATGGCTATATGAAAGCCACGCATTGCAAGAATGTGTTTTTGATAAGCGGTGTCGGTCTTGATTGTAGACGATTCAGCAATGTGGAGGTTGACCGTACTGCATACAGGCGGAAATTGGGCGTGCCTGTCGACAAGATTGCAGTTCTTGTTGTTGGTAGGCTGATATATCATAAAAATCAGATGATTGTCGTCAAGGCTCTCGCCGAACTTCCCGACAAGGACAAATTTGTCTTTGTGGTTTGCGGACATGAGACAACATCCGACCCTGTGGCGCAAGAACTTGCCGACCTCTCGGAGAAGGGAGGCGTGCAGACGGTGTTTATCGGTTTCCACAGCGATATGCCTGAAGTTATTGCCGCCTGTGCCGACATAGGTGTGATGCCGTCGCTTAGGGAAGGGCTTGGAATGGCTGGCTTGGAAATGCTTTGCGAAGGTGTGCCGTTGGTTGGCTCCGACGTGCAGGGCATCCGCGAATATCTCAAAGACGGGGTGACGGGATTCCTTTGCAACCCGTTCAGTGTGGAGGATTTCAAAAATGGCATCCAAAAGCTTGCCGATCCCGACTTGCGCCGGCGGATGAAGCCGGATTGCAAGGCGATGGCGGAAAAATTCGATATCTCAATATCTATGGCGCAGCGCCGGGCGATATATGAGAAAATACTCAACCAGTAACGACAAAGCCACTCAAATTTGAGTGGCTTTGTCGTTACTGGTTGGTGGCATTTTTAGAATGCCTTGAAGTTGATGCGGAATGTGAGTGTCGGATACACCTTCAGCGCGTTGGCCACTTTGTTGAATGTGTTGTCGTCCTCTGTGATTGACTCATCGATTTCGCCATAGTCGGTATACAGCTCCGGAGTACCCTCAAACTGCACGCCGAGTTCGGTTGAGAAATTCACAATCTTGCCCGGAATCATGCGCCCCCATCCGATGCCGAGATACGGACGGAAATTCTTTACCTTGAAACCGCCTGAGATGTTTCCGTCTTTGTCGGCAGGAATCTTGTAGTCGCCGATCACTGCCTGCGCGTCTGGATTGGCAAGGTCGGAGCTGTGTCCAGTGATTTTAAGCAGCTTGTCGCCTCCGAAATAAGCGCCTGCGGCAACGTATACAGGGACTTTGGGTACTGGGTAGACGTTGAAAATAACTTGCCCCTGCACGCGTCCGAAGTCGCCTTTAAGGTTGACGGTGCCGGTTTGTGTCTCCGACATCACGGTGTATGTGAAGTCGGCGTCGGCATTGAATGTGATTGACGGCATCCACGACACTCCTGCGCGAAGGTTGACAAAGTTGGTAATCGGTGTGGCGGCTTCAATGGTTATGCCGCTTGTGCCGATTCCTGCCCCGAAACCGAGGTGGTTGAACACTCCAGGACCGGCGTTGGCAGTCAATGCCGCAAGCCCTATTGCCATGATCGATAGTAGTTTTTTCATACCGTAAGTTATTAAATGTTTGGTTTGCGGGTAAAGTTACGTATTTTAGTGTGAATGATAGATGTATTTTTTTGACAAAATCTTGAAAATAGTAAAAAAAACAACCGCGGCGTAGATTGTGAGAGAGAATCGCCGCGGTTGTTTGAATTAATAGGGCTTATTAATTGTCTTGTTATTGTCACTTTTTGTAGCGCAACACCTGCACGGAGCGTGCCGGCAGATAAAGCTTCAGCCAGCCGATGCCATGGGGCTGATACAGGGGGTCGCTGATGGTCAGGTGCTTCACCGTGGTGTCGATGTTGTTGTAGCCGCCGTAGATGTCCTGGTCGGAGTTGAGCACGTGGCTGTAGCATCCCTCCGGCGCGAGTATGCCGTAGTCGGAGAACGATTTCGACGGGTTGAAGTTGAACACAAACACGAGGTCGCCGCGTTTGAACGCCAGCACTTGGTCATCGTCCTTGTCCCAAAGCTTCTCAACAGGGGTTGCCTGGAAATTGCGCTTTGAGCGGACAAGGTGTATTATGTCCTCGTCAAACTTGCCGAGGAATTTGTATTTCAGGTCTTCGCGGTCTACGAGGCTCCATTGGCGGCGTGCGTACTTGTACGACCAGCCGTTGCCTTCGCGCGGGAAGTCGATCCATTCCGGATGACCGAACTCGTTGCCCATAAAGTTGAGGTAGCCGCCGTTGATTGTGGCGAGCGTGACGAGGCGTATCATTTTGTGGAGCGCGATGCCGCGGTCCACGTTCATGTTGTGGTCGTCAACCATCATGTGCCAATACATGTCGGAGTCGATAAGACGGAAGATTATCGTCTTGTCGCCCACAAGTGCCTGGTCGTGGCTTTCGGCATAGTTGATTGTCTTTTCGTCGGCGCGGCGGTTGGTCAGCTCCCAGAAGATGGCTGTAGGCTTCCAGTCCTCGTCTTTTTTCTCTTTTATGGTCTTTATCCAAAAATCGGGGATGCCCATCGCCATGCGGTAGTCGAAGCCGATGCCTCCGTCGCTTACCTTGCTGGCGAGTCCGGGCATACCGCTCATTTCCTCAGCAATGGTGATGGCGTGGGGGTTGACTTTGTGGATAAGTTTGTTGGCAAGCGTCAGATATGTGATTGCGTTTGTGTCCTGTCCGCCGTTGTAGTAGTCGTCATACGACGAGAATGCCTGACCGAGTCCGTGGTTGTAGTAGAGCATCGACGTGACACCGTCGAAGCGGAATCCGTCGAAATGATACTCTTCAAGCCAGAACTTGCAGTTCGACAGCAGGAAGTGAAGCACTTGGTTCTTGCCGTAGTCGAAGCAGAGCGAGTCCCATGCCGGATGTTCGCGGCGCGAGTCGCCGTAGAAATATTGGTCGTAGCTGCCGTCGAAGCGTCCGAGTCCTTCCACCTCGTTTTTTACGGCGTGGGAATGCACGATGTCCATAATCACGGCAATGCCGCGGCTGTGGGCGTCATCGATGAGACGTTTCAGCTCGTCGGGCGTGCCGAAGCGGCTCGAAGCGGCGTAGAAGCTCGACACGTGGTAGCCGAACGACCCGTAGTATGGGTGTTCCTGAATCGCCATGATCTGGATGGCGTTATAGCCGTCTTTTTCGATGCGCGGCAACACGTTGACGCGGAATTCCTCATAGGTGCCTACGCCTTCCTTGTCCTCGCCCATGCCGATGTGGCATTCGTAGATGAGCAGCGGGTTGGTCTGGGGCTTGAAGTCGGCGACCTTGAATTTGTACGGGCGCGCCGGTTGCCACACCTGCGCTGAGAAAATCAGGGTCTTCTCGTCCTGTACGGTGCGTGTGGAGTAGGCTGGGATGCGCTCACCGCAACCGCCGTCCCAATGCACTTTCAGCTTGTACAGGTCGCCGTGGCGCAGCACGTCTTTCGGCAGCGTGATTTCCCACACTCCGCCGTCGATGCGGGTGAGGGCGAACTCTGCTTTTTCTGTCCAATTGTTGAATGAGCCGATAAGGTAGACAGCAGTGGCGTTGGGCGCCCATTCGCGGAATGCCCATCCGCTGCGCGTCTTGTGCAGTCCGAAATATTTGTGCGCATTGGCGAAGTCAACGAGCGTGCCTCCTTTGCCGGCGAGTTCTTTTTCTTTGCGCACGGCTTCATCGTGCCGACCGTTGATTGCGTCGGAATATGGTTCAAGCCACGGGTCGTGGCGGATTATTGCCAAAGTCTTTTTCATCGGTAATTTCAAGTTTTTTGTTCAGAAATAGTTTATTGTTTTTATGACAAATTCTACATAGTAGCCTGTATTCATTCGCAAAGATACGCTTTTTTGTATGAATTAATGGAAAAAAAGGGAACAAATTTGGCTGGGCGGAGTGGCGGCGGCGCCCGCAATTATAATGTATCCGCTTTTTGCAATTTTGATTTGTAAACACTATCTTTGCAAAACGAAACACATTCGGTTTTGTGCTGTTTCTAACAAACAATAACTAAAGACTAAATATTTGACAATGTCTGAAAACAAAAAGGCTCAGGAACAAGCCATTACACTCGATATTCATTATCTGAAACTCCTCTCGCGCCTGTTTCCCACGGTGGCGGCGGCAAGCACGGAAATCATAAATCTGGAGGCAATTCTAAACCTTCCGAAAGGCACTGAGCATTTTCTGACCGACATACATGGTGAATACGAGGCGTTCCAGCATGTGCTGAAAAACGCCTCCGGCTCAATCAAGCGTAAGGTGAACGACATCTTCGGAAACACGCTGCGGGAATCGGAGAAGAAGGCGCTGTGCACGCTGATTTACTATCCGCAGGAGAAGCTGCAGATTGTGAAGGAGCAGGAGAAGGATATGAACGACTGGTATCTGACCACGCTCAACAAACTGGTAAGCGTCTGCCAGAACGTGTCGTCGAAATACACGCGCTCGAAGGTGCGCAAGTCGTTGCCGGAGGAGTTTTCCTACATCATTCAGGAATTGCTGCACGAAACGGTCGACGATCAGAATAAACAGGGATATATCACCCAGATTATCAATACGATAATTTCAACTCAGCGTGCCGACGATTTCATCATCGCGATGTGTAACCTGATTCAGCGGCTCACGATTGACTCGCTCCACATCGTGGGCGACATTTTCGACCGCGGACCGGGTGCGCATATCATCATGGACACGCTGTGCAACTACCACAACGTCGACATCCAATGGGGCAACCACGACTTGCTGTGGATGGGTGCCGCGGCGGGCAACGACAGCTGTATAGCCAACGTGATACGCATCTCGATGCGCTACGGCACGCTGACTACGCTCGAGGAGGGATATGGCATCAACCTGTTGCCTCTCGCCACGTTCGCAATGGATACGTATGCCAACGACCCATGCACGGTGTTTGCGTTGAAGCAGAAATATGCCGACAAAACTTATCCGGAAAAGACGTTGCGCCTCATTGCGCAGATGCACAAGGCGATAGCCGTGATTCAGTTCAAACTGGAGGCGGGCATCATAAAGCGCCATCCGGAATTTGGCATGGATGGCCGTCTGTTGCTTGATAAGATTGACTTTAAGCGCGGTATGCTTTGCTATGGTGGAAAAGAGTATAAGATGCTCGACTCGGAGTTTCCTACAATCGACCCCAACGATCCTTACCGTCTGACGGCGGAGGAGTGCGATTTGGTGGAGAAGCTCCACAATTCGTTCACCCACAGCGAGAAGCTGCGCAAGCATATCCGCTGTTTCATGACCGAGGGAAGCATGTATCTTGTGTGCAACAACAATCTGCTTTTCCATGCCTCGATTCCGTTGAATGCCGACGGCTCGTTCAAGGAGGTGACAATCCTCGGTGAGAAGTTTGCCGGGAAGCGACTGCTCGACAGGGTTGACCAACTGGTGCGCGCTGCATTCTTCGACGATAACAACGACACGACGAGTTTCGCGCTCGACTATCTGTGGTACTTGTGGTGCGGTCCCGACTCTCCGCTGTTCGACAAGGACAAGATGGCTACGTTCGAGCGTTATTTCATCGCCGACAAGGAGTTGCACAAGGAGGAGAAAGGTGCATACTACACCCTTCGCGACCGCGAGGACATTTGCAACAAAATCCTTCAGGAGTTCGGCATCGACAACCCTCATTCGCACATAATCAACGGCCATGTGCCGGTGAAAACCATAAAGGGAGAGCAGCCGGTGAAGGCCAACGGAAAAATGCTGGTGATCGACGGTGGCTTCTCGCGTGCATATCAGCCTGAGACGGGAATCGCCGGGTATACGTTGGTGTTCCATTCGCGCGCGCTGCAGCTTGTGCAGCACGAACCGTTTGAGTCGCGGCAGAAGGCTATCGAGGAGGGGCTCGACATCAAGTCAAACTCATTCCTTGTGGAGTTCAATTCGCAGCGGATGCTTGTGAAGGACACCGACAAGGGCAAGGTGCTGCGCAAACAGATTGATGAGTTGAAGCAACTTCTTGCAGCTTACAGACTCGGAGTGGTGAAAGAACGCAATTAAGATAAGATTCAGAAATACAGAACTTTGGCGGTTGAGGCGGTTGAGGCTTCAGCCGCCATCTTTTTGCTCCGCATGGCGTGGCGCTTTTATATGTCGCCTTTTTTTCGTAACTTGCGAAGAATTTCAATATTAGGATAAATGAAGAAACTTCTACTTTTTTGTGCCGCGACCATGGCGATGGCTTTGACGGCAAGTGCTGAAACTTATCTTGCCGAGTCGTTTGATTATGCTGAAGGTAATCTCTATGGCAATGGAAAATGGGTTAAATACGGAAAGAAAACGACGGCGCCTATTCAGGTGGCAAAATCTCCGCTGACGTTTGCCGGATATCAGGACAACGCCGCTGGAAAGGCTGTGCGTCTGACAAAGGAATCGGGCGAATATTGCCAGATGCTTTTCCGCGACAAAGGCACTGATGCGGCAAAAGGCACGGTATATTATTCTGCGTTGGTCAACGTGAGCGAGTTGCCGTCAGGTTCGCGCACGGCTGCGTTTATGGCGCTTACAGGTGCCAATTCGCTCGACGCCACAAAGTTTGGCGATACCGAGGCCGGGTCGGAAGGCGCAGGCTTGTTTGCGCAGGCTTCCGGAGAGGGCTTCAAATTGGGCGTGAGCCGCAATGTGGCAAATCTTGGCAATGTGAAAACGTCTGTAGCGTGGGCCGACAAGGAGTGTGCGATTGGCACGACATATCTTGTCGTTGTGAAATACGAAATCATTGACGGAGCCGACAACGACCGCATCTCGCTATGGGTGAACCCGGCAAAGGGCGACGCTGAGCCTGCGGCTTCTGTTGTGGCGGAGGAAGAGTGTTCGGAGTCGCTTGCCGACGTGCGCGGCATCGAGTTGCGACAAGGTTCGTCGTCGGTGGCAAAAACTCCGGTCGCCGTAATCGATGAGGTGCGTGTGGCGTCGACATGGAATGAGATATTCACTCCAGCCAAGGCTGATGCTGTGGAGACTCCGGAAATCACAATCACCGATATGTCGGTTGATTTCGGAAAGGTGTACAAGGGCTTGACATATACGAAAACGATAAATGTGAAGGGTAAGAATCTGAAGGGCGACATCTCGTTGTCTTCGCCGGTGTCGGGCGAGGTGACTGTTTCCGCGACCACTGTGGCAAAGGCCGACGCTGAGAGCGAGAACGGTTGCGATGTGGTGTTGACTCTTACAGTCGACAATACGGCAATGACGTCCGACAAGATTGTATATGCTGCCGACGGCGCGCAGTCGCGCACGCAGATTGTTGAATGGCGTCCGATTGAGACGATTGCTGTCAATTCGTTCAAGGAACTGTTTGACGAGGACAACATTTCGATGACCACTCTCTACGTCTACAAGGGTGAGGCTACGGTTACGGCAATCGACTCTAATTTCTACACCTTCTATGCGCAGGATTCCCAATCGGCTGCCGAGGTGCGTTCGGCGTCGGGCTGCGGATACGATGAGGTCGACTTGACGAAGGTGAAGCAGGGCGACAACATCACCGACATTGTGGGCAACGTGATTTTCTCCGACGACGGTGGCATCGATTTCGTGCCGGTGGCTGCCGACGCATGGCGCGTCGTTTCTGAAGGAAACGTTGTGGAACCCAAGGTGCTCACGTTCGAACAGATTCACGCTGCCGAGGCTTGCGACGTGATATTCCAGCTTGTGACGGTGAAAGATGTGAAGTTTGATGAAAAATATGGCAGCTATCCCGACCCAGACTATTACGGAAAGTTCAATGTGCCGTTCCACCTTGTTTCCGACAAAACCCGCTCGGGCGAGCTTTGGTATTTCCGTGGCACGGACATCTACAACAGTTCCACTAATGGATATTTCGACAAGGTGTGGACAGTGACGGGCATCTGCTACTATATCACTCCGGTTGCGACGGTTGCTCCGCGTTCGCTTGCCGATTTCGTATTGCAGCCGGAAGGCGCTGTCGACAGTATTGCCGCCGGTGAGGCGGAGGTGGTAGGCTACTTCGATTTCTACGGCCGCAAGGTGGAAAATCCGGCGCCTGGCATCTATGTGGTGCGCCGCGCCGACGGAACAACGGGCAAGGCGGTTGTGCGTTGACATACCGCATGATAATCCGTCGCTCTGAGCTGGCGGCTGATTGAGAAAAAATTATTACTGTCCGCTAAACTTTTTTAGAATCTAAAAAAGTTTAGCGGACAGTAATATTTAGCAATAGCTTTCCCTTTAATTCACTCTCACATATCTCACGGGACGCACCATAAGTCCTGTGGGGCGACCGGCTCTGTTTGCGAGACTGCCTCCTGAACTGTTTATTAATAAGGCGTAGAGAGTACGTTTTGAACTTGCTATTCCGATAGTGCTGCTTTGCAAATATGCGTCAGAACCCCATACTTCCTTTTTTTCTTTGTCTTTGTTATCATCAATGTATGAGGTACCGGGAATCAAGATATAGTTATCATTGTTTTTGCTTGTAAGTCTATACCAGGTGTGGTTGTCTATCGTTTCAGAAGTAACGGTGGTGTTTGCTATGAGTAGTTCAAAGTCTCTTGCTGTGGGAATGTTCCATCCGTCGGGCCAATTCAGTTGTGCTATATCGTCTTCCGGTTTAAGGTCTCTGGTGTCTTTGTCTGTGTCTGCCGTGTTATCGTAGGCGTATTTTGCTGCTATGGCACTGTTTTTGTATTCGTTAGTATCAAAATATTCCGGTTCTTCCGTAGCGCCCCAGCTAAGACGCATACCCTGGCTTTTGAGGCATTTTGCGATAAATGCATCTTCATTGATAGGTGCACCGTTGTATGTCCTGAGGAATGTTTTTGCCTCCACACCATAGTTAAACGGACTCCATAGCAACTTATATGTTACTGTTTCCCCGCCTTCCGTCACTGTTTTTGTGATGCCGAGATCCACAGCGAGGTCATTAATATTTCTCACTATAATATCTTTTTTATTTACGTCTGTATAGGTGTATTGTTCTTTCAGCACCGGACGGATGTTGAAACCGGAATAGCGGTTGGAGGAAATTGTTCTCATTGAGGGGTTGTTGTGCAAAACGGCGCAGGAAGCGTATGTGTTGAGACTGGAAGACATATAGTATAGATAGTCGGTAGATACTACACCTCCGTTGTTGGCATAGCCGTTTGAGAGCATAGTGATTTCTTTGCCGTTAATCTTGCTTCTAAACGTCACCTTGTTTACGTTCTTTCCTATTTCGTCGCAATACACTGTTTCCGTGCTCACAATCTCCGTATTGTCTATAAATTCCTGAATATCATCTTTATTTGGCAGTGTCCAGTGTCCTCCCCAGTATTGTCTGGCTGGGTCATAGACTGTTTCCGCTATGTCTGTCGGGAGAATGTATGGGTCATTGATGTATGTATCATAGTTGTAAGTATCTTTGGGGTACAGTTCTCCCCATGCAAGACGTTTGCCGAGAACATTGCCGAGGGCGGCGATAGCGGCTTCGTCCATATATGACGATGTTTCCGTGCCCAGGTTGATTGGGCTCCAACGTATTCCGGAGGGTAAGCCCAAATCCACGGCACATCGCTCGTCCATACGGTAAGTATAAACTATTGCGTGGTGACCGTTTTCAATTATTACGTCATCGCAGTTGTATGATAGTTCTTTGATTCCTGTGAGGTAGTTTCCTATGGAATATGTTCCGCTGACAGACATCGTCTGCGGTGTGATAGCATCAAGGATATAGCGGTAATGCTCCACGTTATTTTCATCCACTGTTTTAGTGTATTGGAATTTTGTGTCCCAATTGTTTGAGTGTTCTTGAGTGTATGAGTTAAAGATGTCTATTTTGGCGTATTTGTGAATGAATTTCAGCACTGTCACGGCATTTGTTTGCGGTTCTGTTGCTTCTGTAAACATCCAGTCTGTAGCCTCTTGTGTACTTTGGTCTTCCGCGGGTGGTGTGAGAAGAGCGAGGATATCGTCTGTGCTTGTGCAGGAGTTAAAATCTTCAGAGTAGGGGTAATAAGCCACGTACTTGTAGCCGAGTTTGTGCACCACTTCTTTTATGTCTGAGTTCAGGTTCCAAGCCTTGCCGTCCGGAGTGGTGAGTTTTATGTTTTTGGCGTTATGGCCGTCGATGAGCGTCACAAAGTTGTTGTTGCCGTCAAGAATGAAAAGTCCGAAGGAGTCGCCGGATTTGAAATCGCGAGTAATATCATTGTTGTAAACGTCAAGCACTTGTCCTCGGGATTGCGGTGCATCTATCACCACGGCTTCAAATTTCATTGGCGTGCCTTTGTCCTCGGCAAGCGGTGAATAGAGGTCGTCGCGGCATGCCGTGAGTAAAAGAATGAATAATATATATATCAATTTCTTCATGGCTGTTCTACGTATATTCGGATGCTACTTTGGCTCTCCGTGTTTGTGTTCCAGTTTTTACCTCCATACACCGGTCTGATGAGCATACCCGTGTAGCGGTGTCCGTTTTGTGTAAGTCCCGCCAAATTTATGGTGTTACCGTCTTTGTCTACGTATGATGAGTATTTTGTGACGGGTGTAACATTCGTGATTTTGCCGGTTTTTTCGTCAAGGGTTATTGTTGTTTCAAATTCCATGTAGCTGGCGCAGTCTTTTAGGCTGTGTGAAGCGGAAGATGCGAAATAATACATTCCGCCGTAGTCGGAAGTGTACGTTTCCGTGTTTTTTACTCCTTCGTGGTTACGCGAGTTGCAGCAGAGCATATCAATACTCCAGTCGCTCCACGTTCCGCCTGGGAAATATATCACTTCGCCGTTTATCTTGCTTGTGAATTTGAATATGGTGACAAGGTAGCGATACGGTCTTACTTCCGCAGTACCGAAAAATTCGGAGTTATCATAGTGGAGGTTGAGATAAGCACCTGTTTCAGGGTCTGTTGCACCTATCCACGGTGCATAGCGGATATTGTCTTCGTAGTACCAATCCACTATTTCCACGTTGCTGTTTCGCACCAATTCATCAACCTCATTTTCGTTTGGTATTCGCCATTCGCCTTTCCAGAGTTTGTTTCTCACCACATCGTATTCCGTTCCGGCGATGTTGCCGTCGATAGCGGCGTATGAGTATTGTCTATCTACGTATGTCTCAGGATAATAACCCTTTTCCGAACCGGGAATAAGCGATGTGACGGATGTTATTACTCCGCTACTGTTTGTGATGTATGAATCACCGGTTTTGCTTATTCTGCCTGTTTTTTCGTTAAACATCACTGCAGGCTGGTCGTATTTTGTTTCCAGTTCACCCCAGGAGTAATAGTCGCCGCGGTCAAAGCAGGAGTGAAGTTCACTGTTCATAAGGTCTTCTCTCAGATTGCCGTCTGCGTCATACCATTTGCCGCCTCTTGCATTTAAGTCTGATGCCGTTTCCGCACCTAAGTTATGGTTTGCCCAAATGCACCCTGATGGCAGTCCCATATCCACGCCTGCGGTTTTGTAAGACACTTCGGGCTGTGAAAAAATGGAAATGTAAATGAGTCCGTTTTCTTTCAGGTTCACGTTTGTCTGCCAGTAAGAGATGTTTGTGATTTCGCCTTCGTTTTCAATCTCTTGTTTTGAGGTTGCCGTGCCATACACTTCCACGTTTTCTCCGGGAATATAGATATAATTGTATGTTTCGGAATCATCTGCTTTGTACATTAGTGTGTTTTTAACGGGGTGTTCCACCGTCAGCATATCGGAAGCCTCTCCGTTGTAGTAAATCTTCATCAGGCTCATAGCGTGAGTAAATTCCAACCTGAGTGTTGTGCCTGTTATTGTGTGATTTCTGCTCACCAGGAGGTCTGCTGCGTTGTATTTCGCTTGTGTGGATTGATCCGAGTATAGACTTGAAAAATCCGCTATGTGTTTGGCGATTACGTCGTCTATAGATGTGTAATTATTGTATTTGCTGTCGTAAGGCGCGTATGCGTAGTATTTATAGTTTTCGTTGTAATACACATCGGAAGGAATTATGTTTCCGGCATTATCTACACGGTACGCAAGACCTGTTTTTTGCAACACAAATTTGTAGTTGTTGTTAATTATCGTGCCGTTTTGGTCCACCACTATCAGTCCGAAGTCATCGCCGGGGGCAAAAGAAGTGATGACACCGTTGTTTATGGAAGCTCTGGAAGATACATCGTTTACGTTGCGATTGTATGCAACCACATCAACCATGATTTCAAGTGCCGTGTCCTGCTCTTTCATTATGTTTTCCGAGGAGCAGGATGCCAGGAGCAATAATATTATTAGTGGTATAAACTTTTTCATTTGCTAATTTTTTCTTTTAAGCAGAACAGGTCTGATTGAAAAACCGTTGTATCTGTCGCACTGATTCAGTGCCTGTCTGGTCATGTGACCGTTGCCGCTACCGGACTCGGTAACGTATGTTGTTTCAAAAGCCCATGCCTTTTCAGTTCCTCCGGCAGTGCTGCTGCATGGAGTGGAGGTCCAGTATTGGCATCTTGCTTTTTTCACTTTTCCGTAAGTGCCGGTGTTGTCATCATAGCCGGAATAGCCGGTGATAGGGAGGTAAATCAGTCCTATGAGTTTGTTGTCTGCATCTCTTTTTGTCACTTCCCATACGGAGGCGTCAAAGTCCAGATTTTCTTCGGAAGTATCGCCTTCCGCCACTTTTTTCACGGTGCTCCATTTCCAGTTGCATTGGTCTATTATGTTTTGCCACATTTGCTGTGACGGTGTTCTCCAGAGCCAATAGCCGTCACCGAGGTATGCTTTTACGGCATCGAAATCCGTTCCCATAATGTCTGAAGCGGCTGTGCCGGTGTAGCCGTCAGGTGAGTAGAGATTGGCATCTTTTGTTGTTGTTTCGCCCCAGGCGTAATGGTTTCCCGTTTCAATAGGTTCCATAGCACCGATGTTGCAAGTAGCCCAGAGCACTTCATAGTCCGTGTTGTCAATGGTGATGGACATACCCAGGCTTACAAACACCATTTGTGCCGTGCTGTAGCCCGTTTGGTCCCATATTGCGTCAGGTGAAATAATTATGTTGAGTGATTCCGTGTTGTTTATATTGTATGTGGTGCACCTTTCTATTTCTATCATATTCAGGCGTATTTCTTTCTCACTCAGGGTAAAGTTGAAAGTATATATTTTTCCTGCCTCGAATTTGTGATTTTCAATCACGTTGGAGTCAAGTTTCAGGCGGTATGTGAGGTAATTTGTGTCTATTGTGAACACAAGCGGCACACTGCTGAAATCGCCGTCAAGAGGGAAACACATATCGTAAAACACCCCTTTTTGTGAGCGAGGTATTGTCACGTTGTCCTCAATGCTTGTGGTGAGGCGGCTGTAGTATTCCGTTTTGTTTTCTTGTTCCGCTATGCTGCCGTTTGCGAATCGCATTGCGTTCGGAAATAATTTAGTGCCGTCTTCCGCTTCCATTTTTATTCCGTAGATGATAATGTCGGAAGATATATTGTTCGTTATATTAAATCGGATTATGGCACAGGCGGAGTTAAAGTGCGAGGTGTTGGCAATAACGTTATTGTCGTTAACGGACTGTATTGTGGTGGAAGTATAGACGTATGAGTAATCTCTGAACGATGTGAGGTCGTTTTTAAGTTGATTGCAGGTGAAAGTGGAGGGCAGATGCATATCCACGGTTACTGCATCGCTACCGCTTGTCACGACGGTATGCTCGTTTATAGGGTGGCAGCAGTACATTTCGTCGCCGGCAGCCACGGGATAAACGTAGGCATTGTCTGCCACATCGTATTTCACGCCGTATAAGGTTTCTAACTTGATTTTGGAGTTTTCCGAGTCAACGGTTTCGAATTTGGTTTGTGAATGGTACTGTGCGGCGGAAGAGAGGTCTCCGTAAAACGGCACATAACTGCTGCCGTGCTTGATTGCAGTGAGCATATTCGTGCTGTTTTCCCAGATATATACCACTTTGTCTTCCGTGTCTGTTTTGTCGCTCCAGACGCTCCTGGACTGCGGTTCCGCAAAGGTTATTTCAAGTTTTTTCACGGAGTCGCGGAGCGCTTGCTCTACCGTGCAGGAGGAGAGCAGAAGTAACGCAAACAGTATTTGACAGGTGTGTTTCATTCTTTTGCAGTTTTTATTCGGTCATATCTTCGTTTGAGAAACTGCCTCCCGGAATGATGTCGTTACAGTCAAAGTATTTCAATTCTTCCGAGATTACTTTTACGAGTTTGGGCGATTTTTCTTCCAGAGTGAAGATATAGATGTAGTTTTTGCCGCTTTCCCATGTGTAAGTGTTTATGAAAGGGGCTGTTTTCAGTTCTCCGTCGCAGCTGAGTGACACTGTCCAGCCGGTGGTGTTTGCGGCATCCGGCACGCAGTAGTAGCGAGTGGCGGATGCTATCGCGTCTGCCGTGTTTGCAGGGATAGTCACGTTTTCAAAACTGAAACTGTCGCTGCTTTTTGCGGTGGAATTTACGCCGGATGTGGCTGTAGGAGTGGCTGTGCTCCAATCGTAGGAGTAGGTCAATTCTGCTTCTGTGGTGATTTCAGCATCGGGTGTGAGCGTGATACCTGTAACCGATGTTTCTGCCGCTGCATTTTTTTTGAAAGCCACGCACACTCTGCAGTGAGCATAGCCGAAGCTGAGATTTACCGTTTTGCCGAAGTTTGGCGAACTTTTCTCTATTTTCAGCGGCTCAGCAGCCATAGCACTCTCTGCATTGTTTTGTTTGAGTTTGAGAGTCATTGCGGATGTGCTGATAGCGGAAACGGCACTGATGGGTGCTCCTGCAGTGAAGAGATAACTATCTGCTTTGCTGTCCCAGAACATCAGCGGCTGCGTGTCTGTGACGTAAGTCCAGTCGTCTGTGATGAATTTCACGTCATAGCCGTTCATCACCACTGTCTGTGTGCCGCCTTTTTCGGAAGCGGTGAAAACTTTGAAATTATCATACATTCCCGTGGGGATATAACCTCTGGAGAATGGTTCTGCCGGTTCGGCTGATATTAAAATGGGTGATTCCCCGGAGGTTTTTCCCCCGGAGAATTCATCCACATTATTGCAACTGTGCAGAAGCAAAATAATGGACAATAAAATTGCCGTATTATGTAACTTCACGTTATTTTTTCTCTTTGATTAGAGTGTGATAGTAACTGTTACGTCGCTCCAATCGTCAACGCTGTTAACGCTGAAGAGGATAGGAGTGAGGATTGGGTCACCTGCATCTGTGAAACCTACGTTGTCTTTCATGACAATCTTGTAAATGTAGCGTTTGCCGGCATCAAATGTTGATACTTCATTTGAATCTGAATATGTGCCTTTGAGAGGAATATAAACTTCACCGTATGTGTCGGCACTACCAACGTAGTAATGGCTTGTTCCATTCCATACTTTGCAAGTAAGTTTGAGGCATACAAGACCGCTGGTGGAAAGTTTGCTTGTTTCTCCAATATTTGCCTTTACACCGTCCCACATAAGTGCTCCGGTTCCTGTTACTTCGTTTACTTTTGTTGCAGATGTTGCAAAGAAATAGCCTTTTGAACTTGTGCCGTAGTCAATAATGTTGGTAGAGGTATTTGTGCTATTGATTGTAACAGCACTTGCTAATGTTTCTTTAAGAGTAAGGTTGGATTCTGCAACATTATAGGAAGCAGCTCCATCTTTATCCACATTGACATCACCTTTAGTTCTTGTATATATGAATTCGGCACTTGATATTTCTACCTGGCAACCGCTCTTATAAACAATACCCTCTGCAGGCATTTCAATCTGCAAAGTTTTGATTTTTGAGAAAGCGTGGTGGAATGTGAGAGGAACACGAGTTTGTTTGCTCTGGTTGCCTGCAAATGCAAAGAGAACATCGTGTGAACAATCCACGCCGGTGATTGTCATAACATTGCCGGAAGCATTGCTTGTAGCAAATGAAGCATTGTCTGTGTATGGGAAATAAGCATAGAAATCCATGTTGTTTTCAGGCCAGAATTTCAAATCTGCCAAGTTTGCATATTCCCAAGTGCTGTTTGTAGCATCCCATTTTTGTTCTACGCCATTTGTGCCTTTGTTCAAGTAGATGGCATTGTTTGAATAACCAGCAACACCAAAGTTGTCTCCTTTCATGTTGTCTGATGTAATATCGGCACCAACAGCACGAGATTTTGTTGGGTACGCTGCAAAAGAGATTGCACCTGTCTTGTCAAGGATGCCGTTTTCATTTGCTTCATTTGAGCAGCTGCTCAGTGCGAGCAGTGCCGGGCATACCAATAAATAAAACCTCTTCATCATAATAAAATTTTGTTTTTTTAATTGTTATTAATTTTTATAGTGTTATTTCTTGTTTTATATCGTTCCATGGTAATGTTTCGGGTGCAAATCCCTCAACGTCAGACGAGGAGGGGTCTGTGGGCGGCAATGTCAACTCCAAGTATATGTCTATATCGTCGTAAATATTGCCGTCTATGTCTCTGTTTTTGAGCCACAGAACAAATTGCTCCGTTACGTCTGCCTTCACGGTGTGGACTTCGTTGTTCACAAGCACAAAGTTCAGCGTCACTTCAAATTTCTGTCCGGCAAGGAGATTTTCTTTGTTGAAACTGTAGGTGTTAAACGTCTGTGTGAGCAGAGCCTCGGTGTAGTCGCTGCTGCGGTACTCACGGTTTACCAGGTTGTAAGCAAAGACTGCCGTCTGCTTGCCGGGTATTTCCGTGGCAAGGTTCACAGACTTGGCAAGTCCGGTGATATACGACGGCTGCATACCTCTGCAGTAGTTTACACCTTTCACATACACGTTTATGTTTACTTTCTTTGTCACGGGATGCTGAACGGTGGGTATTTCCATCGTCACTATGTCGTGAATGTATTCTTCCGGTTGGTCATAGAAATAGTCGTTGTATGGTGGTTCGAATAACACGTTAAGTACGCTTGAAACCGTCAGATAGTCCGGGTATTCATTGTTAAACACCGTGTCTGCAGCGATGTAAGCACTGAAATCTTCAAAATTTTGCTCCGTGTTGAGGTTGATATTCGGCAGTTCTACGCGGCTGTCGTTTATCACTATCAAATTGTATGTTCCGGGGTCAAGATTTATCCTTGGTGAATGCCAGTTTGCGTCAGGCGGCAGCTCTTTCGCAAATTGGTGCGTCTCGGAGTCAAAAGCAAACACTGTCACGCCGTTTATAGGATTATCTCTGTTGTATTTAGCATTTTCCTCCCAGAAAGCCGTCTGACTCCAGTCTATATTCAGCTGCACGAGATTGCGACTTTTTGCGTCATAATAGAGGTGGTCGCGTGCACACGAACAGAGCATCATCACAACGCCGAAAAAAATAATATGCGTGATATTTTTAGCGTTCATGATGCTTTATGCGTTTTGTGTGGTTAAACGTATAAACTATTGACACATTGAGAGATACGGGAAAGACGGTTTTCAAAGTATGCGACATCCAAGGATAGTCTTTAACCTTAATAGTACCATATTTTTGTGTGTCATAAACCTGAGTGTATTTCCAGTATTCCGTCTGCAAATAGCCCACGGAGGCGGAGTATTCCATTTTCCACCTTTTGGCAATGTAGTGAGAATAGCCGAAAGTAGGGGATACGTTCCACATTGTGCCTTGAACTCCGCGACGTGTCCACTGCAAGTCGTATTTACCTGTGCCTACAGTCAGTCCTGCAAAGAAAGAGGTGTATGGCTCATCGGTGTTCATAAAGTAATACCTCGGAGTGATTGCACCATAGCGAATTTGCAGAGTTTTGTGGTTTGAAGTATCTCTCCACCAGGGGTTTACGTATGTGCCCTCTATTGTGAACCTGTCTGTGATAGGCACTTCCACGGAAGCGTTAACCACTGTCAGTAAATCGTAGAGAAGGTTTGTTTTCATGAAGAGGATAGGGCGACAGACAAGAGAATCCGGCAGTTCAACAATCACCGACGGCTCGGTTGCCACGGTGTCGCTCGGCACAATTATAGGTATTATCTCCGTTTCTTCCGGTATGCTGTCGCAGGTTTCCGACTCAACATCCACCACTACAGGCTATTTTGACTCGCCTGTGATGTGAAGTGTCACTTTGGCATAACGCATCTTCGGATACTTTGTCCGTTTTGTATTGCTCCTCAAGTGATTTGTGGTGAGTTCGTCGGTCTGACATTCTATTGCCGAAGAAATTTCCCTGAATGTTTCGGAATGATTGATAAGATAGTCTAAAGCAGCCTGACCTCTGCGGCGAGAAATCTTGCGGTTGATGTTAAGGCCGCCTTCCGGGGAGGTTGATGAGGTGAGGGAGAGGCTTACGGGTTTGATTACGTAAATCTGTCCCACAGAGTCCAACTGCAGGATAAAGTCTTCTAAGGATTTAATATTGGCGGGGTATTTTGCAATATTGCTGCTGCCGCAAGGAAAATACACCGTCACGCTCAAAGTGTCTGTGTATGCCTGTGCTTTTGCTCCTAAACAAAGACACGCAAAAATCATAGCAATGAATAATTTCTTCCATTGCAGGGTGTTTATTCGCTTGTCTGTATTCCGTTTCATAGCAAAAACTTTCCTTCTGGCAACGCAAATATAAACATACTTTGCCTAATACGAAAGAAATTCTACTTCTATACGTACAAATATTTACAAAAAATAATAAAATTTAACTATTCTCACGCAAAATTGCACAAAATAGCCCGTATGTGCCTGCAAAACAGTGCTTTCGGCACTTTGTTTTTATTACTGTCCGCTAAACCATAAAAAGTCGAGTCCAACTTCTTGAATGGCAGAAGTTGGGCTTACTTTATGTATAAGATAAGCCCCCTCAGCAGTTTTCAGTATCGTCAGGCGGCGATTCAGATTCTTCAGCGAGCATTATTTTCAGATCTGCATCGGGCTGGTTGAGGAACTTTTCGAGATTCAGGTAATACATCAGAACGATTCTAACGATTGTAGCCAGTCCCGAGAAGCTCCAACGCCTTTGCAAGGAGCTTTGTAAGACCGAGAGCAGTAGATTTG
>OMCH01000080.1_pt1 | contig 54291 bp, 57 predicted proteins | sample 1674341 | NCBI WGS metagenome assembly OMCH01 (sample SAMEA103958164, study PRJEB25191) | human gut metagenome | biome: human-associated habitat [ENVO:00009003]; feature: intestine environment [ENVO:2100002]; material: feces | place: Germany | collected 2013/2015
AATATAAAATATAAAATAAACACGGAGGCGCGTATATGTATATTAAAAATAATAATAAAATTTATAAAGCAAATGCATGCGATAATAATAATTATACTAATTATCAAATGACTAATACAGACGTGTGGCGCGAAAAAGAAAAATATTATATATTAAAGAAAGTACGTAAATGCGAGCAAGCGCAGGCACAGGCATTGCACGATGCGGAACAGGCGCGCGGTTATTGTCCAAAATGCCATATGTTAATAAATCAAGATGGCACGTGCGACTGTGGCTATACTAAGCCTAAATATAATTATAATAATATAGGCTCGGATTTTCAAGCAAGGCTTGCGGCCGTAAAATCTCACATGTAAATATATAATAAATATATTATATAAATAAAGTTAGAGGTATGCGTATGAAAGATATGCAAAAGCAAAGGTTTGTCGCTATAGGTAGGCAAATTTGGCAGTCGTTGACTAACGATGAACAGGAAGACTATTATTATACAGAAGGCAAAATTGGCTTTTTGGAAGACGTTGCGCAAATATTGCACATGGATATGCGCGATGCAGACGTAAGCGAACTACTGGCAGCAGTATTCGAATAAAAAAAAAACTTAAAGGAAGGTGGACTTATGAACACAAAGATTATCAAAGATGCAGCAGCAGGCACAGGTTATGCCATAGTTATCGAATCCGGCAGTGGCGATTTGCAGACGATTCGATTGGACAAGATGGACCCGAACTATCCTTCGCTCATAGTTTTGCCTAAGAATCCGGCCAATCGCAAGTGGATTAGCAAGGCTAAACTTGACGGTATGCATATCGGCGAAGAAGGCCTTGTACTTGAGTACAAAGAAAGCAAGAAACTCGGACCGTACACACGTGAAACTAAGCCGCTCGAGGACTATCTCGAAGAGGAAGACCGCAAGACCTACCTTGCATTGCAAGAAAAGGCAAAGGCTAACAAAGAGGCCGCGATAGCCGCAGCAAAGGCAGCCGCGAATGACCCGGTCAAGAAACTTGAGTTGCAAATCGAGAAAATGCAAGCGCAACTCAGAGCCTTGAAAGAGGCAAAATAAGCAGGAGGTGTACTATGGATAGAGCAATAATCAAGGTCGATGGTATAGCATACAGCGAGATGGACTTCTGTCTCGCTTACTATAAGAAAACTTTAAGCACAGATGAGGTGACATTCTGCCTCGGTGACTATATCATAGATATGCCGGCGGCAGTAGCATACGGTGCTATCGTAGATGCAGCAGGGTCAAGAGTCGAGAGCATGTCCCAATGCCTTGGCTACAGGGAGGACTAACTATGAGCGATTACGGCAAAGTTGTAGCAACAGTGCTTGTAAAGCGTGACAAAGATATGATTAGGCTTACAGAGGCCGAGTTTATCAAAGTTTTCGGCACTGCAGTAAAGCCGGAGGAGCAAGTTACGCTTATGATAGACTACTATTTAGTGTCTACGACGGCAGAAAGAGCAATGGACATTATCGAGGATGCAGTAACCGCGAGGGCGCTGGACAAGTTTCCGGCAGACGAGGAATGTTTATGAGCATAGAAGCAATGCGCGAGGCGCTAAAGCAAGTGCCGAAGTACAATCGTACTATCAGCGCAAGTATCACGTGGCAAAATAAGGTGGACGCTATGTCCGATAAGCAAGTCTATGCAGTATATTGCAGACTTATACTCAATAAGTAAGGAGGTAAAACGCACTCTACAAGATGCAATGAGGTGCCGATGGCCCGGCAAAATGGCCAAAATAGGCTCAAAAGTCCCCAAAATAGTCTAAAAATCGCAGTAAATCTTATATCTTATAGAAATTTTCCATATCATATAAGATTTTTGATTGAAAATTTTTAGATTTTTTATAGGGGGGCCCCCATTTTGCAGTTTAATTTTATATCTACAAAATAAGTAAATCTTATATCTTATGGAAATTTTCTATATCATGTAAGATTGGCCGATAGCATACTATTTAGTAGATTTTTTAATAAAAAAATATATATAATATATATGTATATATACTGTATATATGATATAAAAATAAACTGTAAAATGCCCCCCCCCCTATATATTTTTTAAAAATTTATGATGAAAAATCTTATAAGATATAGAAATTTTCCATATCATATAAGATTTACTTAAGATTATTCGATTAATCTAAGAGACTTTCGGTCGCTGACCCACACCACATCTTGTAAACCGCAAACTAAAACTATGAAAATAACAACAACTCGCGTAATTTACTTCGATAAACACTATAATAATTGGTGTTACACATCAACACACAATTATCTTGCGAACAATCGCTTACGTGGGCAGGTTCTTGTAAACGGTGATTTCAGAGAAATAAACTTTGATACACCCGAAGAGTTCCGCGACTACCTTATAAGTAAAGGCCGCGGCACTATAGACGACTACACTATAATCCCTAAGGAGATAGAACTATGCAACAAATAATCTATTACGATACTTTGTATAATTGTTGGTGTATGACCGCTGAGGTTAACTACACTAACCACATTCGCAACGAGCGCTGTGTTGTAAAAGGCACAGAGTTCACATCGCCCGAACAACTTCGCGACTACCTTGTAAACCACGGCTACGGCACGAAGGACCAGTACACCATCATACCACAGGAGGAATAACATGCCATACGACGAGAACACACAACAAGAACTAAGAGAGACAATGAACGATAACTGCTACCACATTGCCGACCACGACTACCACATTGGCGACCTTGTCAGTTATTGTGGCCGCCCGGCGATGGTTACTTTTGTAAGCAGCACTGGCAAGACTGCAGACATTATATGCCTTGATGGCTACATTGTCATTAACACAGACACCGAGCACTTGCACTACCTCGGTCCCGGTCAACAATACCTGCGCGAGGCTTGTGCCTTTACCAGAACACTTATGCTTGTCGAGAGACTAAGCGCTATAAAGGAGGAACGCGATGGACAACATTGAGCTTATAACAGTACTGAGCGACTATGCCATATTTTGCATTGACCGACAAGAAACAATGCTTAAAGTATATCGTAAGCGCCAACGCAGCTACTGGCAAGTGTTCATAGATGCCTTCATTGCAACTATAGCAATCGCTGGTATTATTGCAGCTATATGGTGCGCCGCCATTGAGTACATTGACGGCTGGTTGGCTGTACTACTCACAGTACTCTACGGCATAGCTATCGCTATATTTGTAACTGACTGCAAGGCGACATGCGAGCTTATAAATGCATATAACCGCTACCTTAAGCAAGCATCCAACATCCCTGCGGCACTCGAGGACATAGCATACATTGTAGACTGCCTGAACGAAGACACAGAGGAGGAAGAACAACAATGATGGCATTATCAGTTATACTATTTGCAGGATTCCTTGCAGCATTCATTGCATTCTTTGGAGGTGCATTATGGTAAGAAAAATCAAACAAAGCAACAGAACAACTATTATCGGTGCGCGATACGTCACATTGCGTAGTTACGATGCATACGTCGCACAGATAGACAAGGACGAAGGTACACTGACTCTTGGACCATTGTGGCACTATAGCTCAACCACTTGGAAACACGTACGTCAGTTCATTGAAGACTACCTTGAGTCACTTGTTGAGTGGACCAATGACGACGAGTGTTTGTACAGTGCGGCTCATGGCTGGATGGTTAAGATGCTACAGGCTAAGAACGGCAGGAAGTACATGCAGACACTTGTAGACAACGGCGTCATACCTGTCGAGGATGACTGGACATTGTACGACAGGATGATAGACGATAAATAAGGAGGACTAACTATGACACATCGCTACATTGCAACATTTGTATACACCGCTCGCGTACCTGTCTACGCTGAGGACGAGTATGAGGCAGAAGACATGGCCGACGAGATACCTGAGGACAGATACATCGACAACCTTACATTCGACCATATAGACATAGAAGAGGAGTGAGTATGCTACTTGACGACCACTTGGAAAGACGAGCCGTGGCCAAAACAAGGAAACCACAGTACAGAGCACTCGCTGCAGGAACTACAAGATGCAATATGAAGCCTCGATGGGTATATGGCATACCTTGTATATTGCCAGACGCTAGCGACAGATACCCTTGCAAGATAAACGCCATACGTACAACTGACGGCTCAGTCTATCCTATAAAGCCTAACACATTGTCAGAGTACACAGGCTGCGACGACTGCAATGGCACACCTATATACGAGGGAGACATTGTTAACAAGAACAAGAACTATGTTCGTATTGTACAATACAACGAGCGATATGGTGCATATATCACTCTTTGTAAGAGTCAGCGCAGTAACTACAGCATAGACTACCTTGCTAAAGGAGACACATTGTGCAGAGACATCGAGGTGTTAGGTAACATGTGGCAAAATCCTGAGCTACTTAAGCAACATTGCTATACTGAGTACAGTTTAGAGGAGGTTTATAACGACTGAATATGAAGACACACGGACACTATGAAACATTGTCAGCAATAAGACAGATGACAGAACTTGTAGGAAGTTTGGTTGGAGACACAGTACACAGCCATAAAGTGAGAATGGTTATGATTCGCAGTAAGAAAAGACTCTACCGCCAGTCAAGACCAAAGAAAACGAGGTGCATATATGAAGACTGAATTTGAACGTATAAGCGAAATAATGTATACTCTTTTGGAACATCAACCAGTTATAGATGTGCCATATGAGAAAATCAACGACATCGCTGTTGCATTGGTAAAAGAGGGTTATGGTAAAGTATCGGAGTATGAAACCGAAAGAGAAATGCTCGGTAGTCAAATCAAAGTGCTTAAACAACGCCTCAATAATAAATATGTTGAGGTTGACAATCTTAGTCGTGACTATAGCAATGCATTTGAAAGACTTAAAGCACAAGAACGAGAGATTGATAGACTGAAAGCTGAAAATTGTGAACTTACCAAGAAACTCGAAGCAAGATTGACTTGTGACTTTGTAAAAACAGCACAAAAACAAGCCGAAATCGATGTGCTGACAAAGTTGAAAGATAGTTATGGACTATACTATTTGAGTGCGTTTGGTGTAAAAGAGAGAATGCTTGCGGACATACTTAATCCAATGATAGAGGAGTTAAAGAAATGAAACAAGAAGATGTTAAAAAAGAATTGGAGCGTAGTGCAAGACTAACAGGGAAAGACGTTTTTGTTGATGCTTACAAAATTATAACCGAGCAAGAGAAAGAGATTGAGCGGCTGAGAACAACACTTGGGCAATGTAACACTGAACTCAATAGCGCGTTGGAAAGTTTGAAAAGTCAATGCCGTGAAATTGGAGCGTTGAAAGCTGGAGTCAAGCAAGCGCAAATAGATGTGCTAAACAAGATTAAGAATTGTCGAGAGGCAACAGATAGTGATTGCTATCCATATCTCGAACGAATAGTAAATAAACTCATCGAGGAGGTACAAAATGACTGACCAAAAAGACAGACAACAAGTAATCATAGAAGGTTTGATAACAACTCTTGGTTACAGAGAGCAAAGAATAGACGAGCTTGAACATGAGCTTGTCACTTGGAAAACAAGAGCAGAAGTTGCTGAAAGGAAAGTTACATTCCTTTTGAAACGACTAGACGAACTTGGCGCCGCAGTGATTGAGTGATGGAGGTACAAAATGGCGAAGATAAGAATTGAAGTAGAGGTACCAAGTGGCGAATATTGTGATACAATGGATAATATTTGTCCTATGTGTATTCAACACGGATGGGGAGGAAACCGTTGTGTTCTATTTCGTAACGAATTGGAAACTGATGAGAATAATCTTTGTAGCATACGTTGCGACAAATGTAAACAAGCGGAGGCGAAAGATGATACTAAATAAACCCGGTCACAAAGTATACGTAATATATGACGGCAATATATTTCTCGAATCAGCCGCATATATTGGCAAACACAGTTTTATTGTTGATGGATACGAATGGCGTGTAGATGGCGCAAGAGAGTGGTACTATGAAGATTATGGAAAAACTTGGTTCACATCTTTTGCAGCAGCTAAGAAGTTCTTGCTACAAGACAATCTTGCTCACGGTAGAACCGGCAAGATAGTACAACTTGCTACTGACTACTGGGAGTTCAAAGAAGATGAAAACAACAATGACAAGAAAGATGTATAAAATACGAGCATTAAAACGCTATCATAGAGAACTTAAAATAAAAACGAGGAGACATTAACTATGAAACCACCGTCAACATTATGTCCTTGCAAAGACTGCACAGACCGTCATCCAAATTGTCATAGCGCGTGCGACGCGTATGCGCAATATTCTAATGAACGCGCGCGTATATGCGAGGAACGTCGTTTACAAAGTAACGACCACTTTGCATACGTTGAACGAGTAATAAAACATAAAAGGAGAAAGAACTTATGAAACCTGAACTAACAACAAACATTAAATGGTATTTAGCAACTGAAACAAGACCCGGCGATGACGTGTGTAAAGTCGTAGCATTTGTAAGGTTAGGCTATATTACAACATTGAATGTATGCCAAGGACACTTTAATTGCTCATACGCAGAAGACATTGGCGGTGAGAACGAGTTTATAGCAGGTGAGGACGTTTTGTACTGGACGCACATGCCTAATCAGCTTACTGCCGCAGCAAATAAATACGAAAAACAACATAGCAAAGAGTAAAAATTATAGAGTAATAATTTTTCGTTTTTCGAATATATTATAATGAATGACATAAATCATTAAAAATAAAGGTGGTACCCAATAGGGCTAAGTCGTGGGAATCTTTTTGCTCATATAAATCCTCATATAGACCCTTATACTTTGTATCAATAACGCCATAATACCACTAGCCACCTTTAATATAAATGATTTAATATGCTGGTACCTCACGACAAGGCTAAGTCGGGCAAAAGATTTATTGCACCAGCCAGCCCTAATAAAAATAAAAACTACATTAAAATAAAAGGAGATTACAAACTATGGTAGAAGATACGAACTATCTTGCAACTATCATCGAAGAAGACGACGGTTTCCACGTTGTCGACCTGGACGGAAACAAAGGTCCAGTCTGCAAACTTTGCGAGGAAAATGACAAAACCATTATGCTCACTAAGAATGCTGCAAACAGAAAATATTACAGCAAGGCAAAAGCAAGACGCGAGATTGCTGAACAAGGTTGTGTTTATTTGTATTTCAAAGAAGCTAAACCGGCTGGTTCAAGTGTGACGCGTATTCCTAATGCGAAACTTATCTCTTATTTGCCGCAAGAACTCCAAGACGAGTACAATGCGATTATTGCAAGAGCAATTGAAGCAAAGAATGCTGCAAAGAAGAAACCGATGACCAAAGCAGAAAAGCTTGAAGCACAAATCGCTAAGATGCAAGCTCAACTTGAAGCTATGAAGAACGAGACTGATGTGGAGGAAAACTAATATGGCAAAGACTCTTGTAGATTTTATCCTTCCTGAGGATTATGACAGATACAACGAACTTCTTGATATGGCTCAAGAAGCAAAAGCAAATGCTCCTAAGAAAGAGCGCGCACCGCGCGGTCCTTTGACTAGAGAACAAAAGATTGCACGTAAAGAAAAATCCATTGAAGCAGCAAAGAGAAAACTCGAAGAACTCCTTGCAATGGAAGACTAATAAAAATAGGGACTGGTTACCCCACAGCCAGTCCCTTTTCTAAAACCCATTTTATAAATATATTTATATAATAACGGAGATACTGATGGAAAACATTTTGAAAGTTGATATTACAAAACTTAAGGTTGATGAACTAGATAAACCTCACTGCCACCAAATAGATATTGCAGATGTGTATAAACGTATGCAATATGCTATGTATCTTGAAAATCAAAAGAACTACCCAGAAGAATATTCTGAATTTGAACTGACACACCCTGATTTGTGTTTTAGAGGAGTATTGCCTACTAAATTTACTGAACTAGACGAAAAGGACAAGCTTATAAAAGCTTATGAATATAAAATTGATGATAATAACAAAGGTTACATGAAAGATGTTACAGAAATAAGAAAAGCTGAAGAAGCAGTAAAACAAGCAGAAAAAGAATATGCTGCAATGTTAAAGCAGGTGATTACAAATGCCTAAGTGGTTATCTATTGTATTAGGCATATTATGTGCTGGCTTCTTTGTAAGTTTGCCGTTGCTTTGCGCTGATTGGCGAAACTTTAGAAAGATTAAAATAAAGAAAAGGAAAAAGAAAGATGACCGATGAACTTAAAGGTTTTATACTTGAGGAAATAGATACGTTGAACAATGTAGCAAATCAACGTAAAGAGTATTACGAAAAGTTAAAATTGCAATTATGCTCTATACCACAAGAAACTGACGAGAAGTTGAGAATCAATAAAGTTATGAATATAACTAATCAATTGTCTTGCATAGAAGGTGAGATTATGGCTTATGACAACATCATAAAAGCATTAAATGATATACTTAATAAAGACAATCCCGACAAACCTAAGATGGCGAAGATAATACCTTTTGTAAGGAGGAACAAAGATGATTAAAGTAAACGTTCAACTTCCTATTGAGTATTATAACATATTAAGTATGTTTGGTACGATGGATGAAGTTACGGCTAAAGCCTTAGAGCTATGCGAGAATGGTGAAATATTGTTGGAAACATTGCCGCCAGTGTATGCTGACGAAACAAACAAAACTTTTCAAGTAGTTATAAATAATAATTATTATGAAAATCTAAGAGAAATATATGGACCAACTAGCCCTAAAGTATCTATACGTAAGCTATTGTGCTATATTGTAGAGAATGAAGTATATACAGATTATAATTGGCCAGTTGTTAGATTGTATGATGAGCAAACTCTTAAAAAGATAAAAGCTTATAAGTTAGATACAATCGGTAAAACTGCAAAAATAATTCCTTTGATAAAAGATAAAGACATCGCGAGAGAACTAAGTAATTTTATTATAACATTAGGAAAGTTGTGAGGTAACTATGCACGAGAATATTCTTACACCGATAACAGTAACTGTACCACCAAAATACGCAGAACGGCCTGATGACCTCTGTGAGATGTTGTTAGCACCATTGTTAGATAATGTAGACAAAGTTTATTCATATTTGATATATGCTGATTATACTAATAAAACCCTAAAAGGTTGGACTATTAGATATTTGGTTAGTCAAGATGAGCAATACAATACTTTGGAGATTACAGATGTTGTTGGACAAATATCTGCCGACATCATTAAGCATTATAACTCTGTAAAAGTTTCTTATGTTGTTGGATATAAACAGCCGCCTCTTGAAATAATTTGTGAGTTATTTGACCCACTAATGCGTAAACTTGCGTTAAAGCAACATAGACAGTGGCCCAAACTTGAGTATGAAGATTTGTTGCAAACTTGTAGACTTACAATGTGTGTATTGTACACAAAAGGATATTACGTAAACAAAAGACTGTTAGAGCAATCTTTTTATAATGCGGTTTTAATACAATTGCGCAAAGAGAAGAATGCTCCTGTTATAACTAGTCTAAATGATATAACTTTTAGTACTGAAGGACAAGAAGCACTTTCGGTTGAAGATATGTTGCCTGACTACAATGCTATATATGAAGAACAAGATAAAGAAGATGCTGAAGAGCATGAGCAGATTATTGCAGAAGAACGCAATATTGTAAAAGAAATGATTGGTGAAAGACAGTATGACCAGTTAGTACGTGAATATGGTAATAGATGTACTACCAATCGCGGGCAACGTCAAGTAGCTCGTATAAAAGGAAAATTGAAAGAAAGTAAAATTTTGAAGGAGGACTAAATGTCACATAGCAATTCATCGTTAAATTGTTTCGCTAATTGTATGGCGAAATACGAACACAATTACATTTTGCATACACCACCTTGCAAACCGTTGTCACCCCACCTTCCTTTTGGTACAATGGCACACGAAGTACTTGAAAAGGCTGGCAGACTTCGTGACGAGACTGAGGACGGTGTAGTTGATAAAGAAGCTTATTATAATATCATACCGAGCGAAGTGCTTTATCCAGAGCTTAAACAATATTTTTGTATAGATAGTTGGGAAAAATACTTTACACCTATCATCAAACAAATTGCTAAATATGAAAAAGAACTTAGGCAAGATATAATAGACCAATGCGGCAAATGTGAGATACAACGAGAACTTAAATTGCAGATGACACCTACTGAACTCCTGCCGTACAGTAGATATTTGTTACATGAGCCTCTTGTAGGTGTTGTTGACCTCTTGTTTATCGGTACAAATTGTGCAACAATCATTGACTATAAGTTTTCAACCAAAACTAAAGGGCAAGACGAGTTCGATATGAACAGTCAGTTACAAATATACGCTCTTCTTGTGCATAACAGATTCGGTATACCTCTTCGTAACATTAAGATTGGTTATATTGACATACCTAAACAAGAGTTCGGTCAACCTGTATTGTTGAGCAATGGTACATTGTCAAGAGCAAAAAGCCAGAATGTATCGCAAGAGCTGTATCAAAAGGCTGTTGTTGCAATACACGGTGACGACCCTTATTATAATTGTGAACCTGGTGGTTATTATTACGACGCTTGGTGCAACTTTGCAAATAACAAATGCGCATATTTGAATACACGATACCTTGAACAAGATGCTTATGAGGGAATAGTTAAGGACATAATTGACGCAGCCTCGATGATTGATTATATGAAGGACCACAATATGCCGTTCCTTAAAAAGTATGATAGTTATTCTTGTAAAGACTGCGAGTATTTGACTGCTTGCAAGCCTTGGTTGACTGTAGGAGGTGACTACTAATGAACAAAATGAATCTTTTTAACTTTTATTTAGACGACGAAGATAAAGCAAAAGCCGTAGATAAACTTGATAGACTTTGCGGCAATACAAGTAAAGGCAAACTTGCGGCATTCTTGCGTATACAAATTAAAAAGTTTAATCTTACACCTGACGAAAAGATTACTCGTGAGCTGATTGAAGCAATAGATGCCGAATACGTAATGTGCAAAAATAGAAATAAAAGGAGTTCAATGTAATGTATCTTAAAGGTCGTATTTCTTTGTTACAAAATTATATAACGTACATACAAGCAACAGATTCTCGCAACGAGAAAGAAGGTATAATCAACAGAATGGTGCCTGCAATAAAAGATGACTTCTATTATATCCTTGAAATTCTTGATGGTAAACACAAACTCGGTTATACTTTTGTAAATAGATATAACAAGACAGAGCACGACGAAACTGAAATGACATTCCGTCAATTCATTGAACCTCTGTTTAAGCCGGTACATAATAACGATTTGAGTGTGATGTATATTGCTAAGTGCTGTGAAGAAGTCAATGATTACAACGACTTCATTGAACCTATTGTAAATAGAACATTGCGACTCGGTATTGGTCGTTCAATGCTTGTCAAAGATGCTACAGCTCCGATGCTTGCTAAAAAATATGAAGGTCAAAGACTTATACCTGACGATTACTTCATTACAGAGAAACTTGACGGCAATCGTTGTATCGCTAAATTTGTGGATGGCCAATGGACATTTACTTCTCGCAACGGAAAACCGATGAATGTTGACTTTAATATGGAAGGTCTTGATACAAACTTTGTATATGATGGCGAAGTACTTAGTCCTGAACAAACTAAAGCCTCAATTAGACGCGCTCAAGGTATATACGAACGACTTAACGCTGGCGAGTTTAATTCTACATCAGGTCTTATAAATAGTAAATCCAGCAATAAGAAACTTGTATACAACATCTTCGATATACAAGAATTTGGATTGCCGTATCGTGACAGACGCAGAGCCTTGAATGAGATGATGTATCAACAAGACTTGAGTGATGGTGAAGTTCGTATTCTTCCTACTTTGAAAGTATATAAGAGTATGGTTGATGACACAGGACTTAATGAGTTGCTTACTGATATTGTTAACTCAGGTGGCGAAGGTCTTATGATTAACTCAGGTAGTGGTTTATATGTACCTAAGCGTACAGACGACTTGCTTAAAGTTAAACAAGTACAGACAATCGATATGAGAGTTGTTGATACTGAATTTGGCTCAGGCAAGTATGAACTCTGTGTAGGATATATTTATTGTGAAGCAACATTGCCTAACGGTAGTAAGATAAGTTGCAAAGTAGGTACAGGTCTTAGCGATGAGCAACGCACAAGATGGGCTATGTATCCTATGGATATTATAGGTAAAATTGTAGAGATTGCATACTTCTCTTTGTCACAAAGCAAAAATACTTACGGCACTACACAATACTCATTGAGATTCCCGCGGTTGAAGAAAGTAAGGACTGACAAAAATGAAACAAGTCCATATTGATATAATAAATAAAGCAAAGAAGAAACTAAAATCAATGTGGTCAACAGTTATTATATTATGTATAATAGCACTAATAGTATCTTTGTTTTTTGTAATATCAGATATAAGTTGGATAATTCCTCTTGTTATTATAATTTGCATAGACATAGCAATAGTAATTATAATGCGTATTGCTGATTCCTTACAAAAGCGATTAGAGGACTACGAACAAACCCATAAAAATGATTGATTTTAATATATAATATTCGATTCTCGATTAATTATATTATGATATATCTAATCAATCCATATTATATATTAAAATTATCATATATGAGTAATAAATCAAAAATTTTTGAATATATTATAATGAAAGAAATAAAAACTTTACAGGAGAGTTTATATGGAAAACGAACAACAATTTTTGGTAATACAAGTTACTGAAACTGCGGACGGGCGATACAATTATACTTGCGGCCCGGGAATAAGTGTTAACGAAATAGCATTTTCGCTTGCAGGTTTTGCAAAAGTTCTTGTAAAAGAAAAATTTATAAAACGACCGAGCGAATTTACAACGATGCTTCGCAAGTATATTAACAGCCCTGATACAAACGAGAAGGTGGAAGAAAATGAATAAAATAGAAGTTGAAGTTCTCAATCCTGAGGTAATACAAAATTGCGAAAAAATGATGGTTTGTGCAGCAAGACTTACGCAAGGCGGCCATAAAATTAAAAACTTAGATGACTTTATGGAATTGTACAATAAATCTTATAAACAAGATACAGCAATAACTATGCGTAATTTGCCGCATCCAACAATACAAAAGTTTGGAGTTATAAATGTAGTGGTTGTTGGTGCATCACGTAGGTTCTTAATGCAGATAACGCGGCATCAAAATGAAGTAAAATTTATGTCTGCTTCTTGCCAATATAGTGATTACAGTGATGACGCTGATTTTGTAGTGCCGTATGATTTGCTTGATGAAGAAAGTCCTTTACGAAAAGTAAATCTTCACGAGTATATAAATACTTGTAAGAACAGTATGAAGAGATATAAAGAGCTTATTGTTGATGGTGTTGACCACGATGAAGCTGCGTATGTTCTTCCACAAGGACTTCGCAATGTTTTGATTATAAGTGCTACGCCTTATCAATGGGCGCATATGATAAAGCAACGTATCTGTAGGCGCAATACATTAGAAACTAGATATGTAATGCTTAAGATATGGGAAAAATTACGCAGTTACAATAAAGTACTGTTTGACCTAAACTGCGCACCGGATTGTTGGAAAGGAAAATGCCCTGAAGGTAAATTTTGTTGTGGAAAAGCATATACATTGCTTGATACTCCACAAGATATACTTGCACACGATTTTAATAAAATAAAGGAGACAGATAATGACACAAGAGAAGTTTAATGTATTTGCAAAGAATTTTGTCAAGCAAACAACGAGTGTGCTCTATGCTAAAGGTAAAAGTTATGCACTTAACCGTGGTGACAGGCTTGAGCATTTTAAGCGAGCGGCACAATATCTTGATACAACGCCTCAAGAAGCATGCCTTGCTCAGTTAACAAAGCACCTTATATCTATCCGTGATATGGTGTGTGTAAACGATGGAACAGTATTTTCACCCGAACAATGGGATGAAAAAATCGGCGACGCAATCAATTATCTTGTACTTTTGAGAGCTTTGGTTATAGACGAGGAGATTAACAATGTCACAAATGATTAAAGGTTATCTTGAAGATGCCGGAGTTGATGTTATTCTTGATTATGATATAACTTTTAAGGCTCATTCAACTACAGTAGTACCTCTCGAAGTAGAGGCTGATGTTTTAGAAGATACTTGCGGGATGCTCATTGAAAGAACATCTGCTGCAAAGCAAGGAATAATTATATCGCACTGTCCTGTTGATGCAAATTATACTGGAGAAATCCACGCAATAGTGCATAACTTATCTGACAATGATATAACTTTTCCAGCAGGTATAGCATTTTGTCAGTATGTTGTTGTAAGAATAGAAACTTTGAGAAATATTCCTTGCAAAAAACAAGGTAAACGAGGCGATTCAGCCTTTGGACAAACAGATAAATAATTGGAGGCAACAATGGAATATGACAGTTTTGTAACTCATAGCATTGATATGTATATGGGCAAGCCAAAATCAGGCAAGACGCTCATTGCAGCATCATATCCAAAACCTTTATTGTACGTGTCAATCGGCAATGACGGTGGCGGTCGAGTCATTATGACAAAATATCGTAGTGACGTGGAAAAAGGACTCATTAAAGTTAAAAATCTTCGCAACGATATGCCAGTAGGTGGCAAGATTAAAGAAACATCTTGTGACAAACTTGCAAAATTGTTGAGAGATTTGCGTGACCCTAATGCAGATAAGTTTAAGACAATCGTTATTGATACTTTTGCAGCATTGCAAGACGACTATAAAGTTTATCTTGAAACTACAAAAGGTGGCAAAGCATTGTCAATGCAAGAATGGGGCGATGTTGCAAAGATGGTTCTTAACTTGAAAGACAATATGAAACGTTTTTCGGAAGAACAAGGTGTAACATTTGTATGGATAACTCACACGAGTGAACAAGAACTTACTGAAACCTCAGGTCTTAACAAAGAGATACGTATTATACCTGACCTTACGATTAAGACTGGTATTAAATGTATGAAAGACGCAAGCAATATCTTCTATTGTTGCAGAAAGACTTGTCTTAATGACAAAGGTGAAAAAGAAGTAAAGTTCCTTACTTATGTTGGTCCTCACCCGTTGATGGACACTGGCACAAGAGATATGCTTCTTGAAACTGGCGAGTTTGTTGAGGACTTTAATTATGACAAGTGGCAAGCTTTGATTAAAGCTGGCGTACTTGGTGAAACAAAAGTATTAACTCCTGAAGTTGATACAGCAGCTGAAACAAAAGATGATGAAACATCTAATGAAAACTAAAAATAATATAAAAGGAGAACAAAACAATGATTGAAAAGTTTAGTGATTATGAAAGTGTAGGTTTTCTTAACAAAGAAGGTGACTTCGATTTTGAAGTTAAAAGCGCAGAGCTTACTGAAAGTAAAAGAGGCTCTTTGATGGTAAAACTTGAAGTTGAAAGTAAACAAGCTGGTAAGTCAACTTTGTATCACACACTTGACCCGAAGGCAAGATGGTCGTATAACAACTTGATTAAGGCTTGCTTGCATGACCAACTTGATACACCTGAAAAAGTTGAAGCTTTTGAACTTGACTACGAGACTATCCACACCGAACTTATAGGTAAACATTTTATCGGTCACGTTGAGATTGAAAGCTACACGAAAGAAGTTAAAGTACCTCTCGACGACGGCACCTTTGATACAACTGAGGAAACTGTAGACAGTTACAAAATTAAGTCTTACAAGCCCGTTGTATAACCTCCTGCGACCTGAGCAAGTCATTAAACTGCTCATATGCTCAAGTAACCCAACGGCAGAGGTAACGGACTTAAAATCCGTAAAGTACGAGTTCGAATCTCGTCTTGAGCACCATAATAAAACAACGGAGGCAACAATGGCACAGACTGAAAGAGAACGTAAGGTACAAGAACGAACATTAGCAGTAGTAAGAAAATATGGTGGCTATGTTTACAAAAATGCACAGAATATGTATACAGAAAAAGGTAGGCCTGACTTAACGGCTTGTATACCTGCTAAACTTTCTAAACTTGTAGAGATGTTTGGTGAAGATGCTACAGTAGGATTATTTGTAGGGTTAGAGATTAAGCGTGATTGTGACCATGGTTATGGTACTACAGAAGCACAAGAAGTCGTAGGTCGTAAAATTAAGAAAGCTAACGGCATATGGTTGTCTGTAGACGACCCTCTTATAGTAGAAGCCTTAATGATTAAGTTCAAAGGAGACGACGATGTTATACAGTGAATACTTAGAAAATAGAAAGCCGTACCAAGAGTATGGCTATTGGTTTTTATTAGAACGTAAACACGCTTGTTTATTTTATAAACCCGGCAAAGGCAAGACTTATCCTTGCGTAGATGCTATACGAGATGTTGATAAAGCACTTGATGGTAAGGCAAGAGTTCTTATTTTGTCAACAGCAGATGCTGTAAAAAATATGTGGAATGCTGAAATAGAGCCACAAGGAATATTGCCTAAAAATACAGTTATTATGAGTTTTACTTCTGCTATACAGGATAAGACTAAGCCTAAACTTTTAGGTGTATTGTGGGATGTTATAGTTGTTGATGAGTGCCATAAAATTAAATCACATAACTCGCAAATAAGTAAACTTGTATTTATGTTATCTAAAAAGGCTACTTATGTATGGGGTTTAAGTGGAACGCCTCGTGGTAATAATGACCTTGATATATTTTGTCAATTCCATAATATGCATATAAGTGAATGGGGCGATATTAAGTATACACAATTTGTACAACAATGTTGCATACTTGATAACAAGTACTTTGGCGGTCGTATGATACAACAACCTGTAGGTATTAAAGAACAATATCAACCTGGTTGGCAACGTAACATTGCGATGTATACACAAAGAGTAGAATACGACGAAGAAGATAATATGCCTAACCTTAATGTCAATGTTGTTAAATTGCCTTATACTCCTACAAAAGAGTATTTGCAAGCTGAGCAAGGTGTAGTTAGTATAGGTGATTATGAAACAACGATGACTAAACTCGCAGCAATTACAAAGTTGCATCAAGCCGTAAATGGTTTCTTGTATTTGACTGACGAAGTTGAAGCAAAAAGAGAAGTTTGGCATATTGAAAGAAACAAGAAACTCGACTGGTTAAATGACAATCTTACTGATAAACCTACAGTTATTGTATACAGGTTTGCAGAAGACTTGAATGAACTCAAACACGAGTTTGGCCTTTCAAGATGGACTGAAAACATCGACGACTTTAAGTCTGGTAAAGCAAATTTATTGTTTTTGCAATGCTCAAGATGTGAGTCGTTTAACTTGCAAATGTGTCGTAGAATTATATTTTATACACTCGATTATAGTTATATTAAGTATAATCAAATGTTACATAGAGTATGGCGTATGGGACAAGATAAACCTGTGCAAATAGATATACTTATATTTGATAATACAGTAGAATCTAACATTTGGAAGGCTGTAGAAAACAAAGAGAAAATGGCAGACTTGTTTATGTCAATAAAAGGAGCAATTTAATGGACGAGAATTTAGCAAGACTTAATAAAATCTATCCTAATGGACAATATGTGTTAATACCATCATATAATCCAGAACTTTGGAAGGACAGAGAATATGATAGCTCATTAGATAATAAAGCTGCATTAAATAAATGGAAAACTAAACCCCTATCTTATGCTGAGGCTCAACAGTATGTGGCAGAAGGTAAGCGTATAGGATGGGTTGTACCGCAAGGTATGGTTGTTGTTGATATTGATAATATTGATGACCCGCGCTCGCAAGAATATCTTGAAAAGTTGCTACGAAAATGGGAAGTAAAATATTCATATAATTATACAAGTCGTGGAATGCATATTTTACTTAAAGACCCTTCTGAAAAGATTAAGTCTGAGAGTCATATAAAGTGTGCATTGAATATAACAATAGATACTCGTGCTAATGGCACGGGTTATATTATTCTTCCTTGTAACGACCCACATAGAGCTTGGGGTGAATGGAACGACTATGTTGAAGAAATACCGTATTTTCTTATTCCTGCACTGAAAGATGATACTCCGTCTTTTATAGGAATGGTTAACGGCGATGGCCGAAATGACGTGCTATTCAAGTGGCGTACTAAACTTGAAATAACTCATAAATTTACAGAAAAGCAAATTGAAAATAGTATTCGAGCTATCAACGAATACATTTTTGATGAGCCTATGGCAAATAACGAGTTATTCAAAACTGTACTTCGTTCACGTGAAAAAGACACTAAGCAAAATGCAGCAGAAAAACAAAATATATACAATGAGCTTGCGGATAAACTTATTGGGCAAAACGATATTATTTCATTTTATGATAACTTTTATAGTTTTAATGGAATATATTATAAGCCGCTGAATGAAATAGAGGTTGAAAAGCTTATTCACTATGAGCTTAGTAAAAATATTCCTAAAGCAGGACGCAGAGAAATAATTGAGTTTATAAAAATAAAAACGCAAGTTAAACCTGAAGACTTTGACAAAGACTGGTATAAGATAGCTTGCAAAAACGGCATACTTAATCTTGTTACTGGCGAGTTAGAATCACCGAATAAAAGTGATATAAACACAATTTTTATACCGCACGAATACAACCCTGACCCGGTGTACTCACCACGTATTGACAACTTTATGTGCGATATAACTGGCAATGACCCTATTAAGATGCAGTTCTTGTATCAAATTGCAGGTTATTGTTTGTTAAAGAAAAACTTGTTTGAAAAGTTTTTTATTATACAAGGTGAAGGTGGTACAGGTAAATCGACATATCAAAAGCTGTTACAAAGAATGGTTGGTGACCAAAACTGTGCTCACGTTGGTTTGGCAGAACTTGATAAAGACTATTATCTTGCAAACTTAGTATCAAAGTTACTTAATCTCGATGACGACGTTGTTGATGGAAAGTTTCTTGAAAATACAGGTAGATTCAAGTCTATAGTATCTGGCAATATGATTTCAGTTAGACAAATATATGCGGCGGTTATGGATTTTGTACCATATTCAACGCTTATATTTAACTGTAACAAGTTGCCAAAGATTATGGATAAAACATCTGGCTTATATCGTAGACTTATTCTTGTTGAACTCAACGAAAAGATTAGCAATCCAGACCCGTTGTTTGATACAAAAATAACAGAAGAAGATATGGAATATTTCTTGTATAAAGCAGTTGAAGGTATTAAGATTGCTATTGAAGAAGGCAAGTTTAAGGTTACACAAAGTGACGCAAGATTGCTCGATGTGTTTAGACGCCGTCAAAGTCCGCTTAATGAATGGCTTTATGAGAATGATATTCGTCTCGGTGATTTGCACAATAAACGTTGCATGAGCTTATATAGACAATTTGTTGAGTGGTGTGGAAACAATGGTTATAGTAAACCTTGCACAAACTTTACGTTCAAAGAAGATATTTGTACTTTGTTTGATGTTGAGCAATCATACGAGCAAATTGGCGAAACAAAGGGTACAACGCAAGTATTTTACAAACGAGGCGATTTTGACCCTGACTATAAACCGTTTTAAGGAGAGACTATGAATAAATTAAGATTCTTTGACTTTGAGGTTTTTCCTCATTGGTGGTGCTGTGTATTTGGTGATATGCCTGAGGATATGCAGTTTGACGAAGATATAAAACAAAATTTTGTATTCGTATCAAGCGACGATACTAATTGCCGAGAAAAGTTAATAAACTTAATGCGCGAAGAAAATATCTGCAACGTTGGTTATAATATTAAGCATTACGACTTAATGATTGCAAATGCGATATATCAAGGTTTTACGCCTGAACAAATTAAGATTGTCAATGATATAATAATTAGACCTGACTTGGCATATAGTACAAAAGAGCATATCAGATTGCAGCCTTTTGCTAATAGAAAATTGTCAGGTATAACTTACCAAGACCTTAGAGATGACGATGACAAAAGTATGTCGCTTAAAGAAAAAGAAGCTATTCTCGGCCTTAATATATTAGAAACATCTATTCCATTTGATAAAGAAGACTTGTCAGATGAAGATAAAGCGGAAATACTATATTATTGTAATCAAGACGTGTATGCTTCAATGAAACATTACAAAGAGGTTATTCACGAGTATACAATGACTAAAAAGGCACTCGGTGATAAATATGGTATTCCTGAAAAAACGTGGAGAATGAGTACGAATGCTTCACTTATCTCAAAGGTTCTTGGAGCAAAGCGTATGCATTTTGCTGATGAAGAAAAGATAGAAATAAGTTTACCAACAAAAATTGAAGCTTATTGCAAACAAAATGTACCTGCACAAATATTAAATAAGTTGTTAACTTCTCAAGATAACTGGGAAGTTAAAGCGTTCGGTAACATTGTAAGTTATGGCAACGGTGGTATTCATAGTGTATACGATACAAATAGAAAAGACACACAGGCTTTGTATGTAGAAAGTGATGGAGAGTATTGCTTAGTAAACGTTGATGCTGCTTCCTATTATCCGTCAATGCTTATACAATTTGATTGCCTTAGCCGAACAGTTGAAGATAAACAGAAGTTTATTGATATATACAATGAACGTATTGCAATTAAGCATAAAACTAATCCTACAAAAGAGGATGAGCAAGTGCAGAAAGCTCTTAAACTTGTTTTGAATACAGCATACGGTGCATCAGGCAATAAGTACCTTGATATGTATGACCCATATATGTGCTCGCGTTGCTGTCGGCTTGGTCAAATATTTTTAACTGCGCTTGCATGTAAGATATATAATACTATAACAAGTGCTCGAATTATTCAAACAAACACTGATGGTATTTTGGTTTATATCAATCGTAACGACTTAGATAAACTTCAAAAATGTATGGATGAATGGACTGCAGTATCTGGTATTGGTATGGACAGAGATGAAGTTGCAAAAATATGGCAACGTGACGTTAACAACTATTTGTTAGTTAAAACTAGTGGCAAAATTAAACGCAAAGGTGCGTGGCTTATGGATGATTTTCATAGACCTGGCACTGTTAAGTATGGCCCGCTTGATGCATTCGTTTGTTCTAAAGCTGCAACAAAGTATCTAGTTGAGGGTATTGACCCAGCAGTAACATTAGTACAATGTAAAAATCTTACTGACTTTGCAATAACCTGCAAGAAAGGCCCGACTTATTTTAAGGTTGTACAAAGATATGCTAACGGTCACGAAGAAGAGCTTTTCAAATGTAATCGTGTTATTGCAACAAAAGACAAGTCTCTTGGTAAGTTATATAAAGTTAAACGCTATAAAGGTGATATATCTTACGGCTCAATGCCAGATACTCCAGATAATTGTTTAGTAGTTAATGAGGCATTAAATACTTACGATTTTAAGGAAATCAAAAAGCAGTTAGATTATACTTATTATCTACAGCGAATTGCAAATATGTTAGATATTCAGTGGAAAGAATTATACCATAATGATTTGATTGATAATAATCAATTTATATATGAATAATCAATTTTAATATATAATGGATGATAATTAGAATCAATCTTGAATAATCTATCGAGAAATAAATATTATATATTAAAACAAAGGAGTTAATATGACTATAATAACTGACACATATATACCGTATGAATTTCCTAACAGAATAGAGTGCTTAAAACATATTGAGCAGCGTTGCCACGGAATAAAAAAATCATTAAGGTTCATAGAAATGGATAACGAGCACCTCGATTTGAGATGCCCGCTATCAGGAGACTACATCACCGTAGTAGGTGAACAAGAAGATTTAGACTGGTTACATGCTGAGCTTACAAAGCGGCGATGGTACAGGACTAATTAAAGCCCTTCTTACTACCTGTAGCTCTGAATACATTTTTGATTCGTAAGCTTCTAAGTGTTTGGAATGCTGTTTCTGTTTCAGCATAATACTTTCCGCCGCTTGAAGTATATACATAAATTTTAGCAATCTCAGCGTTATCTTCCATTATACGGGAGATAACGTTATTTTTTTGCTTAGCAGTCATTTTACTGTAAGTAAGTTCAACGTACTTTCCAGTTTTTTCATCTTTTACTTTATACTTCTTTTTGTTAGCTTTTAGCTCAGCTAAATCAGCACTATTCAATTGTCCGTAATATTCGTTAAGTTTAGATACTTGTGCAGGAGTAAAGGGTTTTATATTATCATAATTTCCAGTTAATTGGCCTTTATTTACTCCGGCGAGAATTGCTTCTTTTTCAATATCACTAACCGAATACGGATAAACTTTGATAGGCAATGCACTGTTAGCAACTTTCTGGAATATACCCCACCAGCCGCTGCCATATTGCCATTTAATTTCACCTGTATACACATCATATTGTTTAGGATATGCATATGCAATACCGGGTATCGTTTGTACGACTTTGCGCTCGAGCATACCAAGGAAGCCTTTGCTATACTTTACTTTGTGGTTGTATGTAGCATTATTGACAACTTTCAAGAAGTTTGGTATGAATGAAGACAACGTATTATCTGTCATATCAACAAGCACATCACTAAAAGTCTGAGTATAGCTGATAGTACTATATAAATCACTGAATGTACTATCTAAGAATACTTGATCGAGGAATGAGCCTACGCAACGCATAAATATATCGAAGCCTTTGTCACCTTGAGATTTTGCAATAACTCCGTCCTCAGTAAAGAAATTAGCAAATACCATACCGAGCAGAATACCTTGCGTACCAAACAATTGACTTATATCGACATACACATTTCCGACGCGCAATTTTATTTTATCGTCTTCCTCGTCTATACCTGCTACACCAAAGCCAGCAAGTAGCGCACCAGCAATGAAACCTATTGTACCAATAGCGCCTTTACCAATATTGCGTTTTACAATATATCCGGCGAATCTTTCAGACGGTCCCATTCCCTTAGCTGCATCGTCACTCATTTTTGCAACTTTCTTATCAAGCTTAGCATAATCTATTATAGCTTTAGCAAGACCGAGAGGTGTGTAGTTAAGACCTTCTTTGAACCAGTTCCAACCAGAGACTGCAAACGGGAACAATTGTTTCCAAATAAAGTAGCCACCTTCTGTTGTGTACTGCCGTATTGTCTTTTCAATTGCACTAAAGGCATTTGTTTTATGCATATAGTCCCAAGCCGCCATTTTGTAAGCGTCGACGATATGCGCTTGCACTTCTTTTGTTATACCTTTTGTAAGATTTACATCGTCTTCTGTAAGTATCTTACCAAGATAGCTTGCGAAAGCTTTTTTAACCCACGGGTCATCGCTTATGGCTTTATAAATAATTTTATTCCACATATTTAAGCCAGAAGCATCATCACCGGCTTTACTTATCTTTTTCCACCAGTTAGGTACTTTGAATGACTCATCATTGAATATCTCACTCTGTATAGATGCTACTATCATTTGCGCAAGATTTTCATTAGCTTTTGCAGTTCTTGTAAAATCTCCAGCCGTATATTTATTGATAGACTCAGAAATCATATCATAAAAGCCGCTATCAAGAATATAATCATCTACAAATGTTTTAGCGTCTTCTGCAATGACTGTGCCAGTAATTTGATATTGGCCATACATTGTTCTACGAACATTTACTTTATCCGCGACATTTTGCTTATACTCTAAATCAGCTATACGGTATTCGTGGTCTAATTGCAAAGCAGCCTTAGTATCTTTTAACTTTTGCAATAACTCAGGATTATATCTTTCTTTAACTGCTGCGATAACACTTCTTGCAAAATTATTTTGTGCCGTAATCTGTTTGTCAATACGTTGCATAACAAGTTCATAGTTATTATCAAGAGCCTCTTGCGACGTTAACTTTCCGTTATAACCAAACCTATTTTCTGCGAAATGTACATCAGCTTTTTGTGCATCTGTCAAATTACGTGTTGGTCTTGGCGCAACTTTAGTTTTGCTAAATTTATTTTCTGCTTTTTGCAGCAACTTGAATGTTGCGTCACCTATTACTGCACTAGCTTTGTTAGCTACTGTAATTATACAGTTAGACGTGATATTTCTTAACCAAGTACCCGGCGAACTAAGCATTGCCATACGTTGGAATTTCCACAATTGATTAAACACAGAAAACTTGTGTGTATCTTTATACTTTGTTAAACCTTCGTCATACATTTCCTGGAATACTTTTTTGAGAGCCGCAATATTTTCAAGCGTGGCAGCCTTTACATCAGCTTCACTCATTTTAGCAAAGTCTTTGTTTGAAAATTTACTCGTCAACTCAGCAAGTTCATTTATAGTTTCTTCAGAAAAGTCTATATTGACTTCAGTACTTAATTTTTTTATGATATACTCTGCAGGCTTAAACTCTTCCAAGACTTGACGTGAAATTGACATTTCAGTACCAGCAGAGCTAGCTCTTGTAAGTACCATATCCTCAATGGCTTTCATTTCGTCAGCTGTTAATTGGAATTGAGAGTATTCTCCAGTAGCATTTTTATAGATATATGCCAGAGTATACAATCTTACAGCATTATACGTTGTAACTGTTTCAGTATTAGCACCATCTGTTATAACTGTAGAGTTCTTAAAGAAGGACACAAATTCCTTTGCTTCAGCATTAGTCATTGATGCTAATATTTCTGCATTATTTTCTGTAAATTTAGCAAGAGATTTTATGGTGTGTTGTTGTCCTTCAGTAGATAAGTACTTTACTTTAGTATCTGCTAATTTGTCGAAATTTGTACTAAGTAAGACGTTAAGTTTGTCAGGTACATTTGTTTCGCTTACAATAGCAATTTCTACATTGTTACGTACTTTTGCATATACTAGTTTAGCTTGAGCTTTAGCAGCTTTTGTTGCTTCACGTTCAGCTTTAACTTTAGCTTTAAGTCCTTTAATAGTTTCTTTAGCTTTAGCCAATGCATCTTCTGCAGTTAAAAAGCGTTGACGAGCAGCTTTAATAGCGTAAGCTTTTTTAGCTAACTCATCGAAAAGCTCTTCTAATTCCAGCACTTTCTCAATAGGTATTGCTGTAGTTTTTCCATCACCAATATCCTCGCGAGGCAAAACATAAGACCCGTTATCATTGTAAGTTAACTCCGGATATTCTTCAGTAAAGGTCTTAAGTTCATCTGGTGTAAGTAAACGCTTAATCTTGTCAGCAAGATATTTTACACGTTGAACGATTTTATAGCGAGGTCTAGTAGCAGTGCCACCTTTAGCATCAATAAGTTGATCTGCTATTTGGTTACGTAGTTCAGCGAAGTCAATGCCAGCAGAGTATTCATAGGCAAGATAAGCCGTATTAAGGTCATCATCACTCATGTCAGCAATTTCTTGCCTCAAAGGACTTACCCAATTACCTTCTTCATCTGTTTCACTGCTTAAAGTTTTTTGGATAAGTTTTATATCTTTAAGTAGAGCTTCTTTGGAAGATTCTTGTAATTTTGCGATGTATTCATTTCGTCTGTTTTCAAATACTAGATTCTCTCTTTCTTCTCTTGACGTGTTAGCAATTTCATTAAACCATACTTCACCAAGTTCGTGGCTCATTTCAGCATTAGCATCCGCAATAGTTTCACTTAAACTTCTTGAACCACCATCTTTGCTATCAGATTCTGCGTCAATCGATATAGATGAGTCTCTAAGTTTTTGATTTATTGCCAATGAACGAGCCCATGATGCAACTGCTGCTGCGGATTGTATTGTACCATCAAAGTTGTTAAGCAATGCAATGCGCATAGCATTAGTATCTACAGTTATAGAACGTTTACCAACCATTTCATAGCCGTCTGATACTTGCTGGTATCTGCTCTTAAACTGAGGTATGTTATTAAGTTTAGCCACGACAGTCATCAAATCTTTAGGCGACATTGGTTTAACTAAACCTTCAACTAACCCTAGCTTCTCTGCTAAGTCAGGTTCATTAGCAATTAATTGTCTTATTGCAGAACGAGCAGCATAAAGTATCGCGGCGCCTTTTGTTGCCATAGCTTCAAGCTCAGTAGCATTTTTGATATAATTATTTTTGAACCAATATTTGTTAATTAAGTTAACAGTGTTCTTTACTTTGGGCGTTAATTGTTCGTAAGACCTCATATATTCAAGAATATCAGAGACAGTACTCATTCTTCCGTCTTTGACTCTATTCATAAATTCAGGGTCTAACTCATCCTCAATACCGGTGGTAGCAATAATCATATCCTTAATACGAGTATCTGTAAGAACATACGGCTTTCCTTTTTTATGAGCTGCGTCCCACAAATATTTCATATTACTTTGAGAGGCTTCTTCCTTAAATGTAAATGAACGACCTTCACTCTTAACTCGTTTTGTTTTACCAGCTTTCTGGTTCATTGCTTGGCCAAACTCTTTGCCAGTAAGTTCTTTTACATCTTTTGCATCTTTTGCATCAGGCTCATTAGGTTTTTTATTTTTTGCTTGCTTGTAAATTACTTTACTTTGTTGCGTAGGAGTATTAATAATATATTTTGTACCCCACGGCATTGTTAATTCAATATTATCTCCGGCTATTTTAACTACTACAGGCATCATGTATTGCTGAACCAAATCATCAAAAGCAAATCCTCTAGCCTCTGCTTCGCCTAAGCAATTAAAATAAATGAACGTTGATACCATATCAATTTCAGATGACGGAATAAAGTCATTGGCATACATCGTACTAATGAACTCTCGCGAAAATATATCCGGCACATAATTTCTGAATTCTTTAAGAAGCTCTGCCTGAGTATTTTTATCCATATACTTTGTAAGTATATCTGGATTAAAGCCCTGACTTAAACCATTATGGTCTTGTACGGCGTGAGTGTATTCATGTAATAAAGACGCTAAAATAGTATCTAATCTTGCAGATACATTCAAAACAATAGTATCAGTATCAATATCAAAATAACCGCCCTCTCCTTTGCGCAGAACTTTGCCTACTACTTTGATATTTTTTAAGTCGGTAGTCATTAAATCGCCGTTAATAAATTCAGTTATACTTACAGGAGTACTTGTTCGTAATTTGTCTATTACCGGTCTATCTTCATCTCTTATAGTTTCATCTGGGCCATAATTTTTGCTCTTGATATAATCTAGTGCTTGCTGGCGGTTAGCCAGGGTTTCATCTATAAGAGTATGTAATTTAGCAATAGCATTATTTACTAACAATTTATCAGCATATAATACTTTCATTAAAACTACACGGCCATCAGTAGCATGAGCTATATAATAATCAGGTAAATCTATAGTTTCATTAGATATACCATCTTCATACTTTAACGATTTATCCGACTTAAAGTTATGATTAAGTAAATCAGAAATATAGTATTCTACTGAAGTAGATGTGAATTCACCATATATTTCAGATATTTTTTCTCTAGTAGGTTCATCCAATAAACTTATATCTTGTATAACATCATTTACAGTAAGACTTCCTCTAACTTCGCGCGGAATATCAGTCATACCTAATTTGTATAATAATATCTCGCCTGCTTTACCGAGGCTATCAAAACTCTGCGCTTCTATAGGAGAATACGATGTAAGTTTCTGTTTAACAGAAGTATCTTCATTTTGAAGTTCTTTTTCCAAAAATACATCTTCAACTATATCTGTTGCAACGTATTCAGGAGCTGCACCAAGTGCATAATCAACTGAAAATCGTTTAGATATATCTGGTTCATTTACATCATATTCAAATTGAAGTTTATATCCAGAAAAATCTAAGAATTCATGCTGATAATACGCTACTGGGTCGCCATCAAAATCAGTTTCAATAGTTTCTCTAATGCTTTCATTTTTAGGCAAAATTGATACTTGTTCAATAGTGTCTAAACCCATAGTATTCATAAAAGCATTAAATGTTCTACCTAAGCTAGTAGTATTATCTGCATATATGATGTTATTATATTCGTTAGTTACATATTTTTTATAACCTACCAAACGTTGTAATTCTAACAAAGCCGTTTTTGAATAATTTCGGTTATTTCCAAAATTGCCAAGCTTAAACTTTGAAAGTAAACTTGTATAAGTATTAGTATCAATTTTATTTACAACTAAATTAAGCGCGTTTGTAAATAAAGTTATATCTTTTGAAGTAGGAATAAATTGTTCGTTCTCTGCGCGAGTTACCCAATCTAATTCCATACGTTTAGTATAGATATAATCTTTTTGGTTTTTAGTAAATATAGACAAAGTTCTATAACCTAAATCACCACTACTAATATAATATACTAACAATGCTTTAGCAATATTATCACGTGCAACCGTAAAGGTCATTTTATAAATTGCGTCTTGAGCATTATTACGGCTAATATTATTCATTATAATGTCAGATTTATTAATTAAATCGACAATTTTGCTAATATTATCTCGCGATAAAAGCATATTAATAAAGCTATTATCAAAATACAATGCTCGTAATGCTTGCTCAGTAGTTACATTCGCATCATTCTTAAATTCAGAATATATGTCTGTAATAAGATTAAGCGTATTTTTAAGCTGAGGAGTAGCTATAAGTACTTCTACAAGGTTCTGTTCTGCTACAGTACGGAACACTTCGTTAGTTGAACAATTTCGTATAATATTACGAGGTGCTACCAAAGTTTTAGAATCTTCATCTTGTGCTACATTTACACCATCTTCAGCAGTAACTACTTGTCTAAAATTACCGTTATTAAGAATATCACTTACAGCTTTAATTTCAGCAATAACAGAGTTATCTTCATCTGTTCTTTGAGCGACTGGTTTTTGTGTAAGTTCTTTAAGTTGTTGCTCAGCAGATTTCTTAGTAAAAACATCTTTGATTTTAGTTATCTTACTTTCCTTTAATTGTTTTTTGAAAGTAGGATTGCCTTCTACCTTAGAATCTACTTTAAGATTATTTATTTGCTTAATAAGTTCATTTGCTGCACGCTCTGACAAAATTTTATTAGAATCCTTAGTTACAGCCAAGGCAACATCTGCGGCAATTTCTTTTCCGTGAATAACATCATCTATCTGCATCGCAGTTACACCAAGTTTATCCGCGACTTCTTGGCGCAATGCTACATTTGTTTTTATAGCTAAAATAAGTTCTCTAAAAGAATTAGCCTTTTCAACTTTTGTTTTAGCAGTGCCTGTTACCTTAGAACTTACAAAAGTTTTTAATTCTGTAAATTTAGAAATTATAGCGTCAGCATTTTTATTAATTTCGGCGTAAGAGTCTGTATTAATTACATTTATAGCAACAGCATTTTCACTAATAGCATTAAGCAATTGAGCAGCTCTATTATAACGTTCTTCGCCAAGACTACCAAAAACATCAGTTATGGTTTTAAGAGTTGTATAAACACCACCCATTAAACGGGTACGCTCTTGCGCTGTCAATGATTTATCATATATCACTTGAGACAAGTCTTGTGATAAAGTCTCTATGTTATAATAATATTTGTATGATGCAAATTTACCGAGCTTCTTAGTTTTTATCTCGCCTTTCTTATCGTACTTAATATCACCTTGTTTATTAGTCTTTGCAATACCAGTATCAAAGCGCTTAGTAGTCATAATTCTAAAACCACTTCCAGCCAATGACATAATAGCGCCCATCATAAAGGCGTCTGTCATAGTTTGCAAATTCCACTCAGACAAGTATTTGTAATTTTCATCCATTAAACCAAAAGCTTGGTTAATAAGATAATTACTCCAATCTTGCAAAACTTCTTCTGTACCTTCTTGGAGGGCATCTTTGACAATACGAGCATATACGCTACCAGCGCCATTAGGAATAGCTATTTTATTGTAGCCATACATCATGCTATCAACCATTGTTGAGCCGAGAGCTTTATCAAGTCCAGTTTCTATAGCAGATTCTACGGCAGCTCTAAGTGATGCATTAAGTATTAATTCTGCAGTAGGACGACTAGCTAAATTAGGATTTTGGAACATCTCGCTCATATTCCCAGCGGCCATAGATGTATAAAACATAAAGTGAGAAGCCTTTGATACCATAGACGCTAGTGTACTTCCAGCGCCAAATATACCAACACCTGCAGCACTTAAGAGAAAGGCAGGTGCCATATTGCCAAGAGCATCAAAGCCAGAATAAATGTATCTTGCAGCATTGCTAATATATTCACCTGTTTCAGGGTCCATAAGCAAATCTGCAAAACCATCTTCAATATCTGTGACATAACCTAAAGGCGTAGCCATTCTTGCTCTGAAGGTATCCATAAAAACTTCGCCCTTGTCAGTATAAATATCAGTTCCCGCCGCTGCCTCAAATCCTTCATATATGCCTGTAAATAAATTTTGAATATTTCCTACGGCAGAAGCTGCACCATGAACAAAGCCGCCAACAGCAGCAGCAACAGTAGAATGTCCAAACTCCTTTAACTTTTCTAACGTACTTTTTGTATCTGAAGCCTCAGTCTCAAGATATTTGTTTTCGCGCTCATTAGCAATATCTAACAATAAATTCTTAGTATACTCATAATCTGTAGTTTCGTATTCTTCAGTACGATACAATGGTTTACCTGTGGCCGGGTCAGTACGTTGATAAGTTCCTTGCTCGTCGCTATGCGTCATATCTGGTACTTCTCGCTTCTTGGTTACTTTAGTTACAGCATCACCCATAACATCATTTGCTAACGCAAGTAAACGTTCATCAGACGTAAGAAAGTCCGACTTGTAGGTGGACTGCAAATCGGACAATTTTTTACCTTTCTTCTCATATTCGTCTAATACTGTTAAGTATTGCGGCAAACGTTGTGATGCAGCGAAGGTATTCCAATCGTCGCCATATCTAGCAACTATCGGATTGCTGGCATAACGTTGCTTCAATAACTCATATGGGTTAAGAGATTGTTTTGTTACTTTAATATCCATAGTTTATACTCCTTCACGACTCTTCGTCGATATTTTGAATATCTTTATTATATATCAATTTTAATATATAATAGAATGATTTTATAATAATTATTGATTAATCCATCGAGATTCTAATATTATATATTAAAATCCTTGATTAATTTGTGCTTGACGTCTTTCATACTGCAATTTATTTACCATTGCTGTAACAGCGCGTAAATATTCATTCTGTGCAGCTTTCTTATAAGCTTTTTCACGTTCTTCGGCGTTTGTAATGCTATCCATGTTTTCTATTCCAGCTGTAATACCAGCAAGACCAGCACCAGCAATAGCAACGCCTGCAGCAGTTGCCGTACCAAAACTTGCACCTGTTACAATTGCTCCAGCAATAATAGCTAATGCACCTACTCCAATTGCTAACCCGTTCTCTACTTTGGAGTCTTTTGCATCCGCATGAGCTTGCTTAGCTTCATCTACATATTGAGAAACTTGTTGACGAATACCTGTCCAGTTAATAGCATCTTGAGTTAAGCCTATTTCTTTGCTTATTTGCTCAAATTCAGCAAGCATACTATCAATATCATTAACATTAATATCAGAGGCTTTCTTATTAAAGTCTTCATATACTTTAGAAAACGCAGATTTAGTTTGCTTTTCAGTAAGACCGCCAAAACGTTCTAAGAATGAATATGTGTAATCTGTAGAAGTTCTACCAGTCATTGTACGGAATGAACCAGCGTATGTCATATCATCAGGCCCAACATTATACGGGTTGTATGATGAGGCCCAATCATATAGCTCGGGGTTAGTAGATTGTAAATACTCGCTCCAAGACTGTCCTTCATTCTTATGCGTTGCTGCAAAGTTTTCAAGTTGGTCGAAGAAATCAACACCGGCTAAAGTTAAATTACCTTCTTCATCGTACAAACTACTGTATTCTTTACGACCATCAACTTCATCATAAGCTACAGTTGTTAACTCATCACGAGTTTTTGCTCTGCGATATTGCCAGAATTTCTCAAATAGTTCATCCTCAGTCATTTCGCCACGCTCTACTGCAGCTCTAGCAACATCGTAATCTGCCTTTGCTTGTGTATCAGTACCAAAGTCATAAGTATAATACTTATCCCATAAAGCGCTGCGCATAAATTTCTTGTATGAGTCTTCATCAAGAGTATTTTGTTTTTCAGCAAGATATGCATCATAATAATCAAATAATGCGTTACCGTATGCCGCCTTATTTTTAGCAATAGTATCTACTATAGAAGTAACTTCCTCATTAGCTTTAGCTACATTACTCGCAATTTCTTGTTTACTTTCTGAAAGCTTGCTCATATATTGGTCATAAGCCTTAGCTAAATACTGGTCAGTATCACCAAGCATTGATTCTTTATATCCTGTACCAAGGTTACTTGACAAAATGTTGGAACGTTGAGCCATAGCAGACTTGTATGCTTGACCTATTTGTTCACCATATTGCTGCTCAACTTGTTGCTCGGCCCTCATACCTGCAAGTTCATTTGCAGCATACATTGAACCAAAAGTACGACTACCGGAAATATTCCGGTAATCGTTTAATATCGCTTGTTTAGCTTGTTTTTCAGTCATTATTGAACCTACTGCCATTATCTCACCTGCCCTGTTACAAGATACTTAAGGCTTATCGCCGTAAGACTGAGAGGTACTGGTATTTTATCCTCAGCATCCTCATCTCTACTACTTTCAAGTATATATTGTACTTGATTTACTTTATAATAATTTATACGAGTTACAAATGTTCGAGTAAGTTGAATCTTATAGTCGACTGCCGAGAATGATTTAGTTTCATTTGTGTCAGTCTGTTTACGATAATTTATAACTCGTAGATTAAATCTAACGTTTACATCTTTGTCACCATAATTGTAACCAAAGAAAGTTAGATTTACAATGTGCTTATAATAGTTTATTGCGTCTAAGTGAAGTTTTTGACTTGACAAGAACCAATCAATGCGACCGTCTTTCAATGAGTTTCCATCAAAGTAATTGTCGTTTGAAGTATCAAGTTTATATAAGTATAAACCAGATAATAATAACGGTTTTCTATCAATTTCAATAAACTTCTTTACGTTACTATTATATTCAATTGGCCACCAACTATTACTGCGCATATCAAAGATAAAGGCTTTTCCAGTATTAGTTCTGTACAATATTATCCAAAAATTATACTGGAACAACTTGATTGCGCCTTGGTTCCATTCATTGAACATATCGTATATTGTATCGGACAAGAATGTCAACGCTTGCTCATCAGAGGCAATAAAATCTTGATAGCTCATTGCTACAAAACCACGTTTAGTTGCAAACATAGTATACTTGTTATCGTATGATGTTATTACGTCGCTGCCTTGTTCACAACCAAGAGGTATACGTGATTTATAGTAACTATATGCAATAGTTTCAATGCCATCAATGGTCGTTGTTACAGGTTTAATGTAATAAATACTATCTTGCAAGAATACCGCAATTTCAGTTGTAGATATAGGATGCAAGTTGGTTATTTCATAGTCGAACTCTTGTATGTTTCGTTCAGGGAAGTACCATTTGAAGTCATCTACACCTACATTAGAACCTTGCGCATTTATATACAAGTTTTTGCCTTTACTTATAAAGAACTGTGATAACTCTGCTTCGTGGTCGAATACGCCAAACTTTAATTCGCCTTGTGTCAATACATCTACTTGTATAGCATCATCAAAATTTGATGTGTATAAAGTATTATTATTAACTATATAAAACCCAGTTGCTATTCCTACAGGAATACCAGTAAACAATAGGGATATTGGAGTTTCAAAATATATTAAGTATTTGTATGTTAAAATGCTATTAACATTAGAAGCTATAATATAATTTATACTCTCTAAGATAGGCTGATAATAAGTATTACCTGTTTCTTGGTCTGTCCATTTATTGTCCTCATTATGACTTACTTCTACGAGCATGTCATCTGCAATATTTATAAATTTATCAAATGCTACACTTGAATAATTTACAGTATTAGAATTATATAGTGTTTCATCATAATTAAATCCAATCCTATGGATATGACATTCCTCATTTGCTGAAGAAGCATCAGTATTATAATTTTTAGGTAACAATATATCAACAGCTATAAAGCCCTCAATACTGCTAAACTTAATTTGTTGTCCACGCGTTAATATAGTGCCTCCTAATTTACTTAAGTTATTGTTTAATTGATACTTAAATAAACTTGGCAGGCCACTTATTTCTGCAAAATCTCGGAGTCTAATAAGCTTATTTGATTGTATAGGGTCACTGTAATTAGAAAATAATACTGCATATTTAGTATTTATAAAAACATTAAATATAGAATAAGGATTTTTATTAATACTAGTGCTATAAGCACCAAAACCATCCTCATAGGTTATGTTTTTATTATTATTAGCTGAGATACAAAAACATTCTATAACTTTATAATTTACTAGCCCAACCTTCTTTCGGCCCATCATAACAAAGCTATAAATTTTTTCGTCTAAAAAATATCCAGGGCTTCCTATTACTTTTGTACCAAATAATGACGCACTAGGAGGATTTATATAGTGTAGCCAATCTACCTTAGACGTGTCAAACTCAAAATAAGTAGTTAGATTTGTCCAAGTACTAAAAGGAACTATACCTATATTTGTTGTATAATAAATTGTATATGCATAAGGCCCATCGTCTTTATATAATACCACATACACATGGTCTTTACTTTGACTGATTGCTGGCAATAAAGTATATTCAAGAGGAAGCTGATCGGCCAAATCCGGTACAGTATTATATATTATATTATCATTACTGTAATATAAACTATATCCTGTGTTATTCCATTCACCAATTAGAACATAACCAGCCTCGGAATTAGTGAATACTAACGGCTCGCCATTAATATAATTTTTTTCAGTAAGTACTCTAATATCCTTGACTAATATGAGCTGAGTAGTGTCAGTGAATGTAATAGTATAAGTAATATCTCCGATTTTTACTGTTCCAGTTTGTCCTTTAATATTCAGCATGCTTTCACCATGCTCATACAAATATCTAGTAATATAAGATGAAGTTAAAACATTTGGACTTTCATTATCTGTGGCTACGCCTTTTACAACAACAGACGTTATAGGGGTATAAATCTTATCGTTACCATCAATCTTACTTATAGTTTCTGCAGTTAAGTCTACATACCAAAGATTATTAGGTTCAAATACAAATATCTTCTCATCTGCAAGAATAAGTCTAAAATCTGGGTTTACAGGTATTGGTGATTCACTAAATACGTCGCCTTTACGAAATATAAGTGCAGGTGCATTATTGGAGCGTACTTCATATACAGTCCATTGTCCAAACGTCCACAGGTCATAAATGTACTGCAAACCTTCTTGTGTCATTACATACTGTTTAACAGACGGTCTGCTTTTAAGTAAACCTTCACTATCAACATATACGTTCTTACTATCAGCAAAAGTCTCCTGGTCTACACCGAGATAGTTCTTGTCATCACAGACGCCTTTCCAGTTACTATGATTAAAAAACTTATATTTGACATCGCCATAATCCAATTGTTTAACCGTGTAAGGTTGTCTGTTTACAGTTCTCACCATCCGCCTCCTATAACAATAGTCTTATTTTCTTTGTAGTGAGTGTTGTCAATTCTTGCAAGGAACATTTCGTATTCGTTTCTAAATATTGATGCCTTAACCTCGTCGTCAATCTTGTAGCATTGATGCGCAATGTACGAGGGTATGCAGTCAAGAATGTCATTAGGTACAGGAATTTGTGTTTCATCTCGCAAATTTGATGCAAAGGTGTACCATCTTGCATTGTATGAAATGCTGTACGTGCCCTCTTTATAAAATACAAGTTGATTATATCCTTTGTAAGTAAAGTCGTAGTCCGTCGCCTCTTCTTGCAAAGTTACACCAAAAGTATTAGTTTCAGTGTTGTAGATATTTTTGTCAACATAAGTACGTGTATTCACATCATCGCCAAATGCTACAAAATCATCTGGCATAGTTTGCAACACTCCTACTTTGTCAGGTGTTATTACAAATTCAGCAAATGTATATTTAGGCTTTATAGAGGAACACACTTGAGTTATAACCTCGTTTGCATAAATATAAAATCTACCTGTTAAGTTTTGTGCAGTTGCTTCGTCCTCAGTTAAGTCAAGTTTAGCAAATGCAGCGGCTTTAAGATAAGCCCAAGTGTACATATTGTACCTCCTTATATCATTAATTTTAATATATAATATATGAATCTCGATTAATCATATTAGATAATCATCAATCATCATCTATTATATATTAAAATTAATCAAATAATGATTATATGATAAGAGCCCCATCTTTCGACAGGGCTCCTATAAAATTACTTAATTATTGATTAAGCTTGAGTTTTAACTGTGTTAACCACAGCGACAGGTTTGACACCCATTTCAACAGAAGGCGTAATCTTTGTGAAGTTTGCAAGTGCATCCCAACCATCAACGCCTGCACCAGCAGGAGTGCCAACGTAAACGTAAGCAATGCCTCTCCAAGTTGCCACGTTGATGTCAAATCTTTGACGACCAGAGTATTTAATACCCATAGGTTCATCACATTCTTTAACGTTCAAGGTGAATGCAACACGCTCAGTAAATTCAGGACCGTGGTTTGCCGCATTGTAAGACTTGTCGACAATGAAGAAGCCCTTACCATTGACACAAGCATCAATATCAAGCAAGTACGGAGTAGACTCAACAGTTGCTCTTTGATATGCATCGTTGGGTTTGCCACCAAATGCATCCATCGAAACTGCTGCATTGAGGTACGCTTTGAGATGCGGGTCATTGCCGCAAACAATCGTCTTTGCACCGTCAACGCTTGCACGTTTGCCGTTGTCATCGCGATAGTTTTCCATAATCGTGATAACTTGGTTGATAACGTCTGCGAGTTTTGCAACAATCGTGCCGTCCTCTTTCGTGGTATCAATGCCAGCATAGAAAATGTTAGACTGCGAAATCGGAGTTGCATCAGCAGAACGTTTAACCGTCTTGTGAGCATTGTAGAACAAAGGTGCTTTGTCAGTGTCATAGATGTCACCGGACTTGCTATCTGCCGTTGTGAGCAAAAGTCTGGAAACATTGTCGCCTTCGCCAAATTTGACTTCTTTACCGAAACCTGCTTGAATAGCTGCCATAGCATAGTCAACAGTATCTGCTTGCCAACGTTTCACGAAACGAGAAGCATCGTCTTTGACTCTACCGAGTTCTCTATCTTCAAGAGTTTGCTGAGTGATGATAAATCCACCTTGGAACGTTCTGGTACGGTACGTTGCCGAGAAACCTTCAGCGGTATTAAAGATAGGACCGATATTGTAGTCACTCGTTTCCTTAAACGCTCTATCAAAGCCAATGCTCGAAGTAAACGTCTGTTGGAATCTATCAATGGAGTTTCTTACAAAAAGAAGGTCAATAGGATTCTTCTTTTCCCAAGCTTCTTGCTGAGCCTTTAACATGTCGTTAAGAGGTTCTCTCAACACGTTGTAATCAGTACGGAGTTCTAAGGCCTTATCAATGTTAATAATCATTCCCATAATAATTTAGTCCTCCTATTATTCGTTGACCGAGAAGGTCGTTTTTGTAACAATGACGTCTTGCGGGTTGATAATGCGGAACAGAGCGACTTTCTTAGCAGTTGCTTTGTCTGCAACTTTGTCGTCATATCTGTAGTCTCTCATTTCAACAGGTACATGACCGTATTCCATCGTTTGGTCGCTTTGTGCTACAATGTACATATCAGTCGTAAGTGCAGGGAAAGATACTCCGTTTGCTGAAGTTGCACTCGCAGAAAGTACAAGACCTAAAACGCCGTTAGTAATCTTAACAATGTCGCCGACGTGAAGTACTTGGCCTTTACCAGCCGTAACTTTCACATCTTCAACAATTTCGTGTTGCAAATAAGCCGTCTTAAAGGAACCAGCTTGTTTGCCATAATAATTTGTTGCCATAGTGGTAGTTCCTCCTTAGGAAATTGGTTTAGTCTTTTTATTTAATTCTTCATCAGTGATACCAGGATTGAAGTATCTGTATACTGACTTTTCATCGTCTGTCAAGGGTCGAGTATTTGACTTAGGAGTAGGTCCACCGCTGGGATTGATAAGATGCTGAGTTGAGCCTTTACTCTGTTCCGAGCGAGCCTTAATTATAAGTTCTTCGCCTTTCAGCTGCAAAAATGCTGATTTAAGGGAACCTTCCTTAGCCCACAACTCCAACACATCTTTCGGCAATTGACTGAACGAAGTTATCTCACCATTAGTTAACTTCGTAATTTCAGCTAATTCCTTCTTTCCGAATTCAAGTTGCTTCATTTTCCGGAGTTCATCAAGCTCTTGAAATGCAGGGTCGTTTTTACGCCTTTCCTCGTAAATTTCGTCCACAAGAGTACCGATTTGTTCACGGTCAACACCGTGGTTTTCATAGATTTTGTCTTCACGAGTTTTCATCATAGCCTCGTAAGATTCAAAACCCATTTGCTTAGCAATCGCTTCACGTTCTTCGTTACGGACCTTATCGGTGCTTTCTCTCAAACGTTTTGCAAAAGCCTTTGTTTGGTCAATCTTTTCGTCACCTTTGTCTTGGTTACCGGCAGATTCGTCCGAATGCGCTGTTTCATCATTTGCAGGCGGCGTTTCCTGCTGCTCTTCACTTCCGAACAGTGCATCAATTTCTTCGGGAGTCAAGTCATTATCGCCAAAAATTCCTGACATATTGTGTCTCCTTGATGTTTGTAGGCGAGTTTCGGTCATCACCCGTTTTGCAGCCTTAATATCATTATTATTCTATCTAATAAAAAGAAAAATATTACCATTAGGTAATATTTTCTGTGAGCAAGCTATTAATAGTTTGTTCAACTACTTCAGGCTTTTTAGTTGGTGCAACTAACAATGCCGGTTGCACTGAATACCAATACTCAAACTCTTTAAGTATATCAGTTTTTCTTGCAATATGGTTTGCTAGTCGTATTGTTATGTCGTTGTAACCTTTAAGATATTGCAAATATGATTTACACAATATCCATACCATACGGAATAATACAAAGAGTGCGGATAACCAACCCCAATCCATTATATCTTTCATACCAATCATACAAAGTATGAACATTGATACTGCTTGACCTAAGGTCGATACAATTGTACGAGCCTTAGTCATATCACCTTCACCGTGACCGATATTAGTTTTATCACGGGCCGATGTGTTACCAAGTAACTGGTTGTGTCTTATGCCTTGTACTGATGTATGTTTTGCTCGTATGATTATCTTAATCTCTTCCCTGCTATAACCGAGTTTCTTGTAGTCTTTTATACCAAGAATTTTCAAAGGTTTAAGCTCATTGCCATCCTTATCTTTTGTAACTTTATCGAATCGTTCAAACGGTATAGATGCGAGTATTAAGATTGAGGTCTGCAATTCTTCAAGTGCTTGCTGATTGTAGTATTTACAAAATTCAGGAAGCTTACTCATTTGAGCGCCTGTGATAGAGCCTACTTGTTTAGAGTAGGCTGCTATCGTAGTTTTGAAAGAATCGTCTTCTTTGCCTTTTGATTTTCCTTTACTATAATAGTTATAGTTAAGGAATGAAGCAGTTAAGAAGAATGGAACCCAACTAACAATGACGTCTTTAAGGCTGTCCCAGGTAAGTTCCTTAGGACTCATAACACCAAGAGCTACGACAAACATTATAACTACTATTGCCGCGGCCAAGATGTCATACATATTAGCCTTTATACGTCTTTTTGTTTCAGTTTTTACATCCTCTATAACATTAGGATTCAGGTCTTTCTTCTTCATTATTGTTTACCTCTTTTTGAACTTCGTCGAATATATCTTGTGTCTTTGCAAAGATGAATCCGAAATGTTCATATGCTTGCCAGCATTGCGGCATCTTACATTCTAAGGCTTTATACATTCTCTTGAACGTAAGTTCATCAACCCCTGATGCAATCATTGTAGCTATACAAACATACTTCATAGGAAGCAATATATTCTCTACAACTACAATAATTACAAGAACTGCCGCAGATATAATAAACGCGGAAGGTGTTTTAATTTTCTCTGCCAGCTTATCTTTGGCAAAGAGTAATGCAATAAGTATTGCAAATACTCCTGCCGCGGATATTGCCGTCGCCGGTCGCTCTACAAAGAAATCGCCGCAGCAAGCAAGTGTAATAATCGGCGTACCCATTGTTAACAATGTTGATATTCCTTTGAATGTATTATACTTGCCTACTTGTTTCATATTAATACCTCGTCACTACTTGTTCTTCAACAGGTGCGTCTTCAACTTTTACAATTGACTGTGCTTTATTAACTGCGTGTTCTACAAGTTGCTTTTGTGCATCAGCTTGAGCCTTGATTTGCTGTCTTAATTCTTCAAGTTCCTCGATGAGTTTCTTGCGTTGTTCAGTAACTGCATATTTAGCATTTGTTAACAAGTTGTTGACAGTTGCTCTGGTCTTGTCATCTTTGATAGTTGTATAAACAACAGATTGTACTTCAATAATTGCATCAATTTTTGTAATCAAGATGTCCATTGAGTTTTCCAAATCGTTCATTTGATTTTCAAGATAGTCACACTTCTCAATGAGTGTCTTATTAACATCTTTCATTTCAGCGACTTCGCCATTCAAACCATCAACGCAAGCGATTGAATTGTTAAGCGTTTCGGTAGTCTTGGTATTAAGTTTAACTTGCTTTGTAGACTTAACTGCCCAAGCAATAAAACCTACAAGTCCTGAAGACTGAATCGCTGTCAATACTGCGAGTATTGTTTCTTTGTTTTCTACAAACCATTTGCCAATGTTTTCTAACCAAGTCATAAGAGTTCCTCCGGTTCAATTTTATTAAGTTTATCATCAACCCAAGCGGGTGTATCAGGGATTATGTGCGTCTCAGTGACGTCAAGCCAAGCTTCATACCAGTCATTAAGTTCAGTGTGTTGTGCAAGAGTAAGATGGTCATACCAAAGTTTGCCTCTGTTTATAATAGGATAGCACATCTTTTCTCGCATATGTCTGTAATAATTAAGTATGAAGTCATTATCACAAACAAGATACTTAAAGAAGTCAGTATCTTTTACAATAAGGTTTTCACAAGAAAGAAGTGGTATAAAGCTACTATCAAATACTGCTCCGTTTGTTATTTTGTTCCATTTTTTATTTATGAAAGAATATACAATATTAGAACTAGTATTGATGGGTATATGCAATTTACCCTTGAATATGATAATATCACCATACTCATTTGTGGCGAGTAGCTTATCGCCACTTAATTGTTCAGGTTTGCTACGAAATTGAAAGTTCATTGAGTTACCTCCTTTAATTTGCTTTATGAAATATATTGAGCATATAAAATCGTAGGCTTATTAATAGCAGTGCTAAAATTCCACTCAGTGCCACCAGTAGGTTGTGTGTACCAAGCATCAAAGAATTTTCCCTTTGCCACAGATGGAGCTTCAGGACACACCGCATACATCCCTCTCGATATTAATTGTATAAGTTGTTTAACAGTAGTTCCCTTTGGCGAATGATACCATCCTTCCTGTGTTTCAAAATATACAGGTATGAGAGCCGTGTCCTCTACGTCCAAAGGCGGGAGTATGTGTAAAGAACCATTTGATAGCTGATAGAAAGTGCCCTGAACGTACTTTCCATCTTGTCCAGTGAACAAATATACTCTGTTTTCTGCTATTTCATTATTTGTTGTTTCATCGCCTAATAAAGCATTCATTTTAACTATATTACTTACAGTAAACACATTACCAGGTACTACTTCTTGTGTGAAATAATATACTGGGTACTCTTCGACACTACTAGTAAAGTTAGCAGTTTTGCCAATAACAGCATTACTAATATCTGGCTTATTAACTTTGCCTACTGTAGCAGGAATAGCTATCGTCTCTCCTTCTACCGTTATACTAGATGGAGCAACAATACTCGCGAATTTAATAGTAGCATCATCAGTATCACCTCCGAAAATATATACATCACTCTCTGAACCTTCAACAAATTTAAGATAACATGTTAATCCTCCGTCATTTACTACAATTAATGGACAAGCGTTAGCTACTATATCTGAGGTGGTTTCACCAGAATAAGGATTATCAACGTTATAAAGATAATACGTTCCTCCGCTTTTCTCAGAATCAGCTATCATACTATTGCACAAATCATCAAACTCTTTCAGTGTTATCTGTTGGTTAAAGTACAATGTTGCGCCTGCTAACTGGTCACCTTGTACAAGGGGTGATTCTGCTTGCCATTTATTTCTCGTAGCCTTTTTAGAGTTTACAATATAGACAAAACCATCGCGGTAAGTTTTTTCACTTTCCGGTTTGTTCGGAGCAATATCACGTTGAATACACCATAGCAATACAGAAGCATCTTTATACAAATAAGTGCAGCGAGGATACGTTATAGAGTTCCAGTAAACAGATTTATTTGTTGCCCAGGAAAGTTGCGCTACGCCAGATATACCAGCCTTAGCATCACTATCCTCAGAAGCGTATTTACCATAATAGTCAGTATAATTATTATGATTAGGCACAGCATAACTAAAAAATCCTAATTTTACGTAATCTTTATATTCAGCAGGTGCTACACCAACATCTGTAGTGCCTGTATAATCACCTACAGTAACTGATATTGACAATTGACCTAATGCAGTAACTGCTTCGTCAGTTACATTATCTTGATAAAATGCACCACCACCAGCCACATTATTACCCCAAGAAGCAGAAGAATCTGGATTATACGAAAAAGCCCAAGTCTGTGCAAAAGCATAAAACAATACTCTTGTGTATGAACCATCTGCATTTTTATACTTCCAAGCATAAAGGTCAAATGTTTCTCGAATAGAATAAGGCTGAGAACCGCCCATGAATGTATTGTCGTGATTAAACGTCTCAATGCTGGCAATTTTAACCAGTCCAGGTTCAGGCAACCATTCGTCTATTTTCATATTTACATATTCTGGACCTAAACCTGTATCAATTGCACCTGTAGTTTCCAGTGAGTTACAGTGCAACGGAGTGCTATTTGCTTGATTAAAATATAAAGGTGTTTTATATTTTACAAACGACCCTACATATTCCTCAGCAAGATAAGCCTTCATCTCTGCCTCTGTGGTTGCAACATATGGATTTTCCGCCGTCTCGCCTGCAATGTCTACGATGAACTTGCTGTAGCCTTGTGCATTATCTTCACTTGGTACATAAGTACCGTTAGCATTAACAGTCTTCTCTACAAGTTTCATTGTACCAGTTACTTTATTGCCGTTGGCGTCAATAGCTTCTACGCCTTCTTGCAATTGTCCAGGTACTGCAATGCCATTAGTCAATGCTGGCAATATTGTAGCTACCTTCCATGCATAGCCACTACCTTCTGGTTTACAAGTATATACAATATTCTTATCTGTAGCCACATAAAACTTGTTCAGGTATGCTATGCCTGCTGTAGGCAGGTCGCTCTTGGTTGATACAAGAACGGCCTTACCTATTTCGCCTACTTGAATATACTTCATTGAGTTACCTCCTTTAATTCGTTAATGTGTTGCATCCATTGTTTGAATGTAATTTCTTCAATGAACATACCTTCTTGCATAAATCGATTCTTCATTCCTGCATAAATTTGATTCCTAAATTCTTCAGGCGCTCTATCATACAAATACTTAAATTCTTCGTAATATTTTTTGAATCTTAATTCAGTATTCATACGATATTCTTGATTTTCTTGGTCTATCCATTCCTTCTTGTTCATAGTCATATAAGCATCATATGTCATTGAAACTACAAATTGAATAGCTTTTTCTACAAGGTTGCGTCTCAAAAACTCTTTAACTAATGCAGTGTTACTATCAAGCATATTGTTGTAAGTTTTCAAAATATACTTCGGGTCATGTCTGCAAACGCTTTCGTCACGCCATTTCCAAAGATAGAACGGGAACGGACAATACACTACGTTGTTGCTAAGTGATTGACAAAGTATATTGAAGTAGCTATCCTCGTGTATAGTCAAGTCTTTATTCCAACGAATGTCCTTTTCAAGCAAGTATTTACGTCTGTGAACTTTACCATGTACAAATGTTCCATCTACTCCGCCTTGCTCAACTCTGCCACGCTCGATATACATAACGTCTTTTGTTTTTGGATGTCTACTTTCTTCCATAAACACTGATGTAAGACTGTCGAAATGTGACTTTTCAATTTCTTGGAATATAAACCACATCGCAATGTTGTTGAAGAACATATCGTCCGCATCACAGAACATTACATATTCTGCAGTAGCAAGATTGAAGCATTCATTACGAGTAGCTGATACACCTTGATGTTCACAATGCTTGTAGATTATCTCGTAAGGATAAGACTTTAAGAAATCCTCTGCAAGAATAACATCTGTGCCATCATTACAAATAATGACACCTATGTCATTTAAGTCTACGTTTTGCTGAAGTGCTATACTATCAAGCAATGGTTTGATAACTGTTTCATCCTCTTTGTATTGAGGAACTAAGATTTGCAACTTTTTCATTTTTCTACCGCCTTTATAGATTTATTCGCCTGGTTTACTCACCAACAATGCACAGGCTATGCACTTTCGGGAGCGACCCTAGTTGGTGAGAAATTTTATTCTACTCCGTTTAGACCATACTTGTCTTTAAGTTCTTGAGGCAAGTCAGTTATAGATGTTATACGAGATGAATAACTTTTCCAAATAGTCTCAGCTTTATACCTATCAACCATTGAATTAGGAACATATATAGAACCGTAATAGCCTAAATATGTTGAGTTAGTAATAGGAGTATTACTAAATACACTTGTTCCTACTGGTAGAGTAACATTACTACCATCCAGTATTAATGCACTCAATTTGCTACAATTATTATAATTATAATAATAGAAAGCACTTACGTTATTAGTATATACATCTTCTAAATTAGAACAATTATAGCAAAAGTAGTCTGTCGCCGTACAATTGCTAAGTTTTACATCTAATACAGTTGAGTTATTTGACAAATATATCTGTGCACCATGATATTGTATATCAGTATTATAAATATTTATATGCTCACCAGCATATAAAGTTCCCCTAAGGTAGTTATCATGTAATGAAATATTTATATTCCTTATAGCATTTGATGAAATAGAATATACTCCTAAATATACTGAACTAGAGTAATTATTTATATACAAATCCACGTGCTCTGAATTTATGGCACTTATACCTAAATATAAATTATTCCACGTTGATTCGTTGACATATATCGAAAAATCTGACTTAGCAGTAACACTATATAGACTTATGCTGCGAGCATTATATATAGAAAATTGTGCTAAAGTGCATCTAGATATACTAATATTACTGTTTAATAATGGTGCATATACTTTTTCTAGATTACTGCAACTCATTATAGTTAGTGCTCCTATACTAAAATTAGGTAAGCTTATAGTTTTTAATTGTGAACAATTTGTTATACTAAATGAATACGGATGATAACTATACGATGAGCTAGCAGCTATAACAGACTCAAAATTTATTTCTGTAAGTTTATAGCAATTTGCTATTGTTGAGCAATACAATAAGTTAGGAGCATATATACTTTCAAGATTTGACATATTGTATAGATATAACTCTCTACAATACGGAACACTTATACTAGATAATTGTATACCAAATAATGCTAGATTCTCGACTTTTGGCATATATATACTTTGTATACCTGAGCCACTTAATTTTACTACAGACGCCTCTGGTAAATTAACGCTAGATATTGCAGATACTGAAGAAGCATATGGATAAACACAATATTTTACATTAGGGAAATCATATGGTTCTGTTAAGTTAGGACTACTCATAAATGCATAGTCCAAACTTTCTACATTTGGACAGTATACTTTTTTCAATCTTGAACAATAAGGAAATGCATTTACTATCGATATTGCGTTATCAAGATATATTGTATCGAGATAACTAAAATAGTAAAAAGTATTACGAATAACTTTAGAACAGTTTGGCATATATATTGTTTTTACATTATTATTTCCATAACTTCCTCCGACATATGAATTAACACTTGTTGCCCCTGACAAGTATAGCGTACTTTGTCTTGTATAACTTGAAGCCAACGCTCCTGCCAATATATATTTTGCAGATGAATAATCACTTTTATTCGTCCTAGCACTAAGAAGTACATCGTATTTACTCCAGTTAGCTATTTTTATATACGTGCCATCTGCACTAGAATACCATAATGTACTTGGAAATATATGACCGTTAGTTTGATAGCCATTAAGATTTACATCTGACGGTAATTCTATATAAGTTAAATTACTACAACCAGTAAATGCATCTGGATACAATGTTTTTACGTTAGTTAAAACAACTTTACTGAGTAAACTTTGATAAGCTAATGTAAAACTTGACGTATTAACATAACTTGCGGCATAAGAAATGCCAATACTACTAATCTCTGCGTCAGTTATAAACTCAGTAAGCTGTTTATTAGCATACAATGCAAGAACATCGCCTTGTGTAGGAGCAGCACCTTCAACCACTTTCCCTTCACCATCAATTAACTGCTTACCTTGTGCCAAGTCTACTGCTGCGCCAGGATTACTCAACGTAGGCAATATCACATACTGGAATACGTCTCCGTCCTCGACTGCTCTGTATATTTCGTTTTGTATAAGCATTTGACCAGTAGTTTCATCGAGCACAGTCTTGTCAGGACCAAGCCACTTAATAAAACTTCCTACTGGGAATGACTGGAGCTCAGCCACTGTATAAGCAAGATAAGGATTAATCTTTGAGCCGTTACCTGTTTGCAAATTTCCAGTAAAGTCGAATGCAGTCTTACCAGGTGCCATATAGTCGCAGTTTGCAGTAGTAGGCGTATCACTTATATGACAAAACTTTTCGTAATAGTATTCGCCATTGCCATATACAACTTTATATAACTCGTTTACTTTGTAAGGTACAATAGTGATAGCTGTAGTCTTATCATAAATAACAGGAATGCTTGTGTCAATAGGAGAGATTATGAATTTAACATCTTCATCATACGTCCAAAAAGTAAGATTACCTTGGTCATTGATGTAGTCGTTATTCCATTTATCCTCAATAGTCCAAAGCTTACGTATTGATGTAGGATGAGCACTAAGGCTATCAGTTAATACTATAGTACCATTAAAGGCATAGTAACGACTGAATTTCCATTCACCGTTGATATATTGACCTGCTGCTAAGTACCAAGTATTAGTTCCTTCGTCAGTCTTTTCAGTTATTTGAATTTTCATATTACCACTATCAAAAGAAGCCCACGGACCACGTACATCGCGAGTGAATACGAGATTTTGTGCAGCCTCAGGAATAGTCAGGTTTTGTTCACTGAATGTTCTGTGTATTGCTGGACCAGTATACTTAACTATGCAGCCAGTATATGCAGAGTTTAAGAAACCTTGCATGTCTGCTTCGCTATAGGCAAGGAAGGGGTTGTTTGCTGACCCCTTCTTCATAGCATTAGTTGAACCAACACCACTCATTTATTTACCTCCTTAAGAAATTCTTACTGTCGGCACCGTGACCGATGTCGGATAGTTTGTCGATACTGTTGCAAAGATACTTACTTTACCATCCTCTACTTGCACATAGCTTGAGAATATTTCAAGCGGTATTTGTAATGCCGAAAAGTATACATCAGCAACATTGTTAATTGTAACACCTTCAATATTTGCAGTATATTTACAAGGAAATTTATCCATCGTAGTATCTGTCGACGATACAAGTGTAAACTCAACGTTGTTGTATTTCTTTATAACGTTATCAGCAGTATTCTGAGCAGTATTTATTTTTGTAACAAGACCGTCTAACAAAGTTTTAATACTCTTATAAGTTGTACCGTCTTTTACAAGAATGTCTGCAACCTTACCATCTACAATGGATACTTGAATGTCCCCAGTAGTATCATACACTGTGCCTTGTATAATACCTTTATTGAGATTACTAGCGCTCTCTACTGTAGGTATAACATAGTTGCTCCAACCTGTTGCCGTGTACATGAACTTGTAGCTCTTATCAGTATCATTGTATATAGTTTGTGTAAACAATACAACGTCACCAAGCTTAGGTGCTCTACTTACTTCTTGCTGTACAAAAGCAGTTAACTGCTCTGACGTAGGCAATGTTGACGATGATGGATATGTACCGATAGGAGTTTCACCACCGTATGCAGACTGTTCAAGATTATTTACTCTAGTTGTAAGTCCTTCATCGGCTGCTTTCAAGCTATTAATGGATTCTGTGTGAGCAGATGACTCGCCATCGAGCTCAGTTAAAGCGCCTTCTACAGTTTTTGCCGTAATGCCAGGAATATTAATTGCTTTATCTTGCTTATTATTACCTAAGACTGTTACATTACCGTTTGTCGTATTAAGATTTTCATTAGTAGTGTTAAGTTGGCTTTGCAAGGCTCCTATAGCACTATCAGTAGCATTCTTATTAGCAATTATAGCTGCAGAATTATCATTAACCTGTTTTACTAAACCTGATGTAGCATTACCTACAGTATTTTCCAAGGCATCTATTTCACCTTCTGCGGTGAACATTCTACCTTTCAAATCTGTAACATTACCTTCTGCAGTGTTCATTCTACCTGCCAAATTAGTTAAAGCGCCTTCAACGGTAGTTTCTCCTGCGATAGATTTAGACAAATTTTTATCTTGTTTGATATTATTTAGATAACCTACTTCAGTTTTTACAAAAGTATAAACAGCTCCGCCTCTTACAAACCCTGTGCCATTTTCAGTAACAGTATTATCTTGCTTAATAGTAAGCACAGGCAACTTACTCCTATCAAAGTCATTTGTATTTATCTTGAATATACCTGCAATTATATCACTGCCAGTAGGTACAAATACGAACAGCTGTTCATCGCTTACGCTCTTAGGCATGCGAGGTACAACTGTCTCGTTTATATAATTAAGTTCACTCATTTACTACCTCCACATCTTCAATACTTCCTTGTACGTTACTATCAACATACAATTTATGAGCGCCTATAAGCGGATAACTAAAGTCAATCTTTATAGGTCTTGTACTTCCTTCTGGATTAACTGAACCAGCAACAAGTTTTAACGCATAGTCGTAACCACTCTGTGACCACTCGTTACTTTGTTCCTTAGTGAACTGTTGGAAAAAGTAGAATGAGTATGGCTCAAGTGATGGCTCAGCCTCAGTACCTGTAAGTTGCTTATAATCTTTCGTACCATCGCTTTTTACAATATAGTATATAGCATAGTTAGTAGGTGTGACATTAGCTCCTGCAGGTATTAAGCCTTTAGCAGTTGACCATACACTTGCTGCTGTAGGCCATTCACCGTTATTGTCTTCTATCTTAACTGCTTGCGTACTGTAGAACTTCTTATAATTATCTGTAGGATTCCAGAAGTTAGCCAAGTAGCGGTTCTTGCTTGTAACGTTAGCTGATGAGGCGACCGTGAACAATAAGTAGCTTCTTTTCACGTACTTGTTGTCGTTCTTGACGTCCAACGCATCGCTAAGTACGAACGGTGAGCCGTCGGGGTTAACTATCCTGAAGCCTAAGGTAAAGCTTTCGCCTTGTTCACAATATATGTCTCCGGCTCGTGTTATCATAAGCCACCTCCTTGCTGTGACGGAATGACAGGCTGCTTATTAGCTGCTCTGTTCCTGTCGTTGGTTCTCTCAACGTTAGCCGCATGTGTAGCACCGTTGCCAGCAGGACCACTGTTAGCTCTTGCGCCTCCACGTTGCTCAGTGCCTTGCTCAATGACTGCCATCGCTGCTTGCATAGCCTCAGGGTTATTAAGCAGTGCTTGTTCAAGCTCTTGAGGCAAGTGTTGACTGTTGTCACGGATACCTGCAAGTACCACCTTAGCCAACGGGTATTGGAAGCTGTCCATGATGTTCCAATAAAGCTCAAGGGTTCTTGCGTCAGCAGGATTGCCAAGCGCGCCGTTAATGAACTTATCTTGCGTTTCTTGCCACATCTGCACGCGGTTTTGAGTCAAGGTAGCTGCTGGGTCAGTGCTGAACTCAAAGTCATCCTTGTAGTATATCTGACCGTTCTTATCCTTGTCAAGGAACATGTACTTATTCCACTCAAGCTCTTCCTGTGTGCCGTCAGGCAATGTACGAACAAAGCTAACTGGCTCGTCGCTGAATGCAAGTAAGTACTTAAGCAACAGCTCGTACAGTCCTGCAAATGTAGCTGCCTTCATCACTCGCAATGACTCGATACGGCCAGCCGTTTGTACTGTAGCATACTCCTTAGCTTTGCCTGATGTAGCCGTAGTGTCCTTCTTGCCTTGGAAGCTGTCAGTGACGCCAGACGATGAACGAGCACTATCATATAACAATGAAACCATTGTCATATCTTGTGTAGTGTCGCTTACCACCTGTTTGCACTGGACCATCGCGGCTTCTTCCTGTGTACGAACACCAAGAACTTTAAGAGTCTCGTCCTTGTCGTTAAGTTTGAGTTTCTCAGGTTTAGTTAGCACGGCGCCAGCTTTAAGAGTCTTGTCAGTAGCCTTAGTAAGTATCTTGTTGACTGCGTCCTGCATATCGAGCAAAGTAAACACCTCGCTGATGCCGTATATACTGTTAATAGAGCTTACAGCCGGTCGAGGTACGAACGGTAGCTGTCTTACAATATACTGAGGTATCTCAGTGCCTTTACTAAGGAACACTCTGCTTTGCATACGGTCATTAGCCTTGTCGTCACTCTCGCCTGTCTCGTAGGGATTGTATACTTCCATCAAGTCTCGGTCAAGTATCTCTGTACGAGCATCCTCGAAGCGCATATGCTTGCTACCGCATACCGGACAAGTATCTGCAATAGGCACGACGGTGTGGCATTTAGTGCAAGTACGGAGCTTGCGTATCTGCCAGCTGTCCTCGTGACAAATAACCTGTCTGCTGTCTTTGGCCCACATAAATAAGCCTACCTCGCGGTTAGCATTGAGGTAGTAGCAAGATACGACAGGTATCACGTTTGTATTGTTGCTAGTAGGAGTCATCAACCTACCGTACAGGTCATATATACGGGTGATGCTGATGTCACGTATTTCAAAGATGTACTCAAGGTCCTCGTATCTAAGCACGCCTGGTTGAGGTATTATCTGGTCTGCCAAACAAATATCAACCTTAGGCGAACCTGAGCGAGTAGCAGTCCTGTCGAGGCTGTCCCAACTCACCTTGTACCAAGTAGTGCCGTCTATGAGTGTCGAGCGTTCGCTCTTGTCATTTTCCTGTTTACTAAGTATAGTGTCCATCGAGTACTTCAAGTAGCTCTCTGTGACGTCTACCAGGAACTTGTCACTCTTATGACGAGGCATCATCTTAGGCATCGGTATGCTGTTGTCAACCTTAGACTCAATCATCTCTTGGCATATCTTTTTAAGCTGACGACTCTTCTTCTTGCTCTCTTCACCGGTTAAAGTGTTGAGAGCATTGAGCGTGCCGAGGTAGGCTCTGCGCCACATGTCGAGGTTCTTGTCGTTCACTTCCCAGTGTTTCTGCTTGGCACCATCGGCCAGCGCGTACAATGTAGTGAACTTATTAAGTAGCTCCTCTTCCTCAGGCGTGTTAGTGTACGTCTCGTTCACGCTCTGCATTAAGTATAGGTCTATTCTGTCCACGGATTCCTCCTTATAGTATTATGTATAGTACTCACGCCACTCAAGCGGAGCACCATATATGTCAATGAACCGTTGTTGCTCTATGTCGCTCATGTTCTCGTAGTCTTCCCACATGTCGGGGTACCACTTAGTGAAGCGAACTATCTTACGCTGTGGCATAGGTTCCTCGCCTGTCAGCAGCTTGATTATGCGAGCTAGGGCTTGTGAGCACGAGTCAACCATGTCGTCGTTCTTGGCGTATGGGAAGTGTGCAAGTTGCTCAATAAACTCCTCGTGAGGTTGTCTAAGCAAGCGGCCTGAAGGCTCCATGTCTTGTAGCTCTAAGGTCGTCCAGTCTGTGCGTATGTGGCATCTGCGAGCAGCCACGAACGGACTTACTGCTTGTGCACGGCTAAACTTACCACCTAGCGGGTTAACGCCGACGATAGGCGGTACGCCATCTGTGTACTGCAATGTATCGATGATGGCCGAACCATTGGCTTTATCCTCGATGACTAGCTCGTCTATGCCAGGCCACTCTTTAAGTATCTGCTGTATCTTGCGCACGGTATCAGTGAAGCCCATGCGCTTATTTACTAAGCGTACTAACCATGCATCGTTGTCACGTATACCCCACAGCTCTATAGCCACCTTGTCGCTTGTCTCTGTCTGCTTGAACGTAGCGTCGACGGACAGTTGCAAGTAGTCCCAAGGATGGTCGCCGAGGTCGCACAGGCGGTAGTATTGCCACGAGTCCTTAGCAAACAAGTTGCCGTTCTCTGCTGTAGGATGGCCCTGGTATAGTGCGTTCCAGGTGTATGTACCGTCAGCTGCAATAATAAGCTGCTTAGCGCCTTTAAGCCACGCATTGTCCTTGCGTATCTTTTGTGGCAGGTCTAAGTCACCCATGTGTTCACCCATGATAGCCTCACCAGGCTGTCTGCCAAGCGGGTCAGTAGCAGCATCCTCGCACTCGCAAGGTATGTTGATGTCTGCCCAGATGTACTCGTGCCAGTGCTCTTGTATCCAGCCTATGCAGTCGTTCTCGACCCAGCGAGTCTGTATTACAATAAGCTTGCCACCGGGGTGGATACGGGTTTGGACGGATGGTGCCATCTCGTCGTGTATCTTAGCGAGCATAGTATCGCTCTGTGCTTGTTCCTTGTTCTTGATAGGGTCATCGATGATGAACAGCTCTGCAGGGTAGCCGGTTATGCCAGCCTTTAAGCCAGCCGCACGGCACTTACCACCAAGCTCTGTCTCCCACAGTGCTACGCCTTGGACGTTGGGGTTAGGATTAACGCCGAAGATGTCCGTAGCGTACTCGTTGAACTTGTCTCTGTTGCGACGGCTGAAGCCTTCCGCGAAGGTGCCCTCGTAGCCTGCAATAATAACTGCGTCCTCAGGGTGTTTACCAAGAAACCACGAAGGAAGTGTTTCTGTCACAGTTGTGCTTTTCCCGAATTGTGGAGGGACGCTGAGTAGCAGTATGTCCATGACCCCATTGGTGCAAGGTGTCTCAAGGAACTCCTGTACCTTGTCGCATAGCCACTTATGGAAGTGCGACATATAGAAGCCGCGGTTGACATACTCACAATATGCGGAGTAGTCCTTGCGGAGCTTGCGGCGTAGTAGCTCGCCTTCCAGTGTGTGCGGTATGCTCATAAGCTTGCCTCTGTGTCGACGTAGTGCACGCTGTTGCCGTCGTGTTGTACGCCTACCAAGTAAGTGCAACCGTCATCTACCATCAAGTATTGGCTGTAGGTGTAGTCAAGCCACGCAGGGTCCTCGGTTGTCACAAGAGTGAGTGTAGCCACAGGCGCCCCGAGGTACTCTCTGATGTTGTCCTCGAGTGTCGGCTCTTCCTGAGTGTCACAAGCGACGCATGTAGTAAGTACGATAAGTACGAATAATATAGCAAGTAAGCTGTTACGCATTATGCTCTCCTCCTTCTACAAGATGCAGTGTGGCATCGCTCGTCGGACTCGAAGTATCTGTCTGGTCGTCAAGCTGTTCTTGCTCTGCCTTCTGCGCACGGTGTGCTGCAAGAAGCTCAAGCTCCTCGTCAGTGAGCTGCTCGTACTGGTTAGCCGACACGCTAGCGTCTATCTTGCTCTCGTCTATAGGTTTAGCACCCATGATGTCACGAATAAATATAGCAGCCTGAGTGTCTGTACGAGCTTTAACTGCCTGACAAGCAATAATCATCTCGAGTTCAGTCGGTTCTCTGTCCTTATCTGCAAGAGTGTCGATGTCTTTTTTAAGCTTATTGTAGCTGTATTGTTCAATGAGTGAGTTAAGGTCTGGCTCGCCGTATTTGTCTACAGTTGCTGGGCGCATTGTTGCTGGATTTTGCAATATTGCTGCACCGACGTTACGCCAAGCTTCGCGGGCAGTCTTCGGGTTTGCAAAAAGAGTGAGCATTTCTTTGCGTTCACGCTCTGTTTTATTAGGTGTATTTGCCATGTTACTGCCTCCTTTGCTAGTTTCATTATTATTATATTATTAATATTACAATATATTACTACACGCGTGCGCGTTCAATATATAATACGCGTGCGCGCGAAATTTTTGCGAAAAATTTTTACAAGATTACAATAAACAGCGCGGGCCCGGTACTGAAAGTTAATATGGTTCAAAGTAGTTTGGTGGTTTTGTGGTAGTTTTTTGGCGATGTAATGTAGGGATTTACTATATATCCGCATTTAGCAGCCGCCGATAATCCGATTTTTTTAATATATTTCGAAAAAGTATAGTTATCAAAATTCGAAAAT